>Ga0209087_1000099_pt1 | contig 53198 bp, 90 predicted proteins | sample S_130805_EF_Meta_FD_187321 | JGI IMG/M metagenome (GOLD analysis project Ga0209087, IMG submission 187321) | Freshwater microbial communities from Lake Simoncouche, Canada to study carbon cycling - S_130805_EF_MetaG (SPAdes) (version 2) | ecosystem: Environmental > Aquatic > Freshwater > Lake ... | reverse complement strand
AATGTTTGCTAAATGTAAAGAGTCAGGCATGGAGTGTTGGTTCTTTAACTACGGCGACAGCGGATTAAAAGATATTGGTGACATGAGTAAAGAACAGATTGAGTACGGCATTGCAAAAGCAAAGCATTTTGTTTTTGGAGAGGATGCGATCTATGGCTAAAAAGGGAAGTAAAATTGCAGTAACTAAAGGAAAAAGCATCGGCGGCTCTATGGGTGGTGCCATGGAGTACACTCGGGGATATAAGAGGCGCAAAGAGGCTGTTCGTAAACGAGAAGATGAGTACTACGCTTCTATGTGCGGCCCTGTGACCGTTAGGAAAGTAGGGGAGTAATAATGACGTTTACTGGCACCTTGCTTCCATATCAACCGGAAGCTGTAGATGCTATGTGCGAACGCGGCAAGATGCTTGTTGCCTATGATCTTGGCCTTGGTAAGACAGTGCTTACAATTGCAGCTATCGAACGTCTTATGGACGAACAGAAGATAATGGAGCCAGGTATAGTTATCTGTCTATCTAGCCTCAAATACCAGTGGGCAGATCAGATTAGGAAGTTTACCGATGACTCTTCAACACCTTTGGTTATTGATGGAACGCCGAAACAGCGTATCGAACAATACCAGCAAGCCTTCGACTGGGGGCATACACTTGTTGATTACGTCATTATTAACTACGAGCAAGTTGTTAATGACTGGGAGTATGTACGACAGCTCCCTACAGGATTCATTATCTGCGACGAAGCAACCGCAATCAAAAGTTTTAGATCCAAACGCTCCAAGTACGTAAAAAAATTAAAGAGCGATTATAAATTTGCTCTTACTGGTACACCGGTAGAGAACGGAAAACCAGAAGAGCTCTACTCAATTATGCAGTTTGTAGACAATAGTCTTCTTGGAAGATTTGATTTGTTTGATCAAACGTTTATTGTACGAAATAGGTTTGGTGGCGTAGACAGATACAGAAACTTACCCCTATTAAATAAAACCTTATCTGCAGCATGTGTTCGTAAACGTCAGTCAGACCCAGATGTAGCCCCTTATCTTCCTGAAACAATATTTGCTGAGCCTATTTTAATTCAATTTGATTCTGCGGGATCTAAGCTTTATAAGAGTATTGCTAATGAGATTTTAACGGATCTTGATGAAGCTATGGATTCTTACGGGTCTAGCTTTGATATTTTCTCTCATTATGGTCAGGCAAATTCTTTTGAGGGCGCAGACGCATTACGAGGAAAAATTATGTCTAAACTAACGTCATTGAGAATGCTTTGCGATCATCCAGAGTTACTTCAGTTTTCAGTAGAATCTTCTGGGTATGTAGCTGACCTAAAAGAAACCGGCCGTTTAGATAAAGTAACTAAGTCTCCTAAACTTTCTGCATTAAAAGAGTATGTTGATAACTTTTTAGGAGAGTATGAAGGCAACAAAGTTGTTATATTTACCAGTTACGTTCATATGGTAGATATTATTAGAGATACCTTACTCTCAAGCTGGGGTAGTACCCCTTACACAGGAGAAATGAATGCTAAGGCTAAAGAAGAATCTAAAGTTAGTTTTCAAACTGATCCCAGTATTCGCATACTTGTTAGTTCTGATGCCGGTGGGTATGGTGTGGATTTGCCTCAAGCTAATCTTCTCATCAATTACGACTTGCCGTGGAATGCTGGCCTCGCTGTACAACGCAACGGTAGAATTCGTAGGGCGTCATCTACCTGGTCGACCATAGTAATCCAAGACTTTTTAATGGAAGGCTCTATTGAAGAGCGTCAACACACTATGTTGCAGCAAAAAATAGCAATTGCTAACGCTGTAGTAGACGGGGAAGGCATTGACGACAAAGGCGGGGTAGCTTTAACTGCAGGCTCACTTAAGGCTTTCCTACAGAACATCACGGTTTAGACTTATTCAATGCCTAACGCACCTAAGACACCAACACGGACTATTCGTGTAGCCAGCGACCTTTGGGCTGCTGTAAAAGACAAGGCCGCCATCGAGGGCCGCACAGTGACCGACGTGATCGTTGAGGCATTAAAAAAGTATATTGCGGAATAAACCCCGTGGTACTATTGTTACACCTTAAGACCTGCCCACAATGGGGGGTCTATTACTAGTTATCGTCTAAGGAGATAATTATGGCTATTCTGCCTATGCCTGGAAAAGGCTACCCAGATCACGACTGGCACATTAAAAAGCCAGCACAACTTCCAGCCCCATTAACAATAAACAGCTTATTTCCAAACATTAATCGATGGGCAATTGGCTTTGATCCAATGTTTGAAACTCTCAAGGAACTTGCGTTAGAAGCAAAAACCTCTACATATCCTCCATATAACGTTCTTAAAAATGGGGATGAGCATGTTTTAGAGTTAGCGGTTGCTGGTTTCTCAAAGAAAGACATCACAATTACGGTCAAAGAACTTACGCTGACCGTAGAAGGCAAGCTTTCAGACGCTGAAACTAACTATGTTCATAAAGGCATTGCAGGTCGGGAATTCTCACAGAATTTTGCTTTAGCTGAGTACGTAGTTGTAAAGGGCGCTGAGCTCAAGGACGGTCTGCTTCGAATTACTTTGAAGCAAGAATTTCCTGAGGAAAAGAAGCCTAAAACTATTACCATCAAGTAACTTGCACTTTGTCGGTGGGGTGGTATAGGATGTTTTTAAAGGAGGCAACATGCCAAATATCATCCCACCGGACAAAAAACCGGTAAGTTCAGTACTAAGTAAAGTTCAACAGTTTATTGCTATTAAGCGTCAAGTTGACGATTTAACTAAAGAACAATCACAATTAAAAACATTTCTTTCTGATCTTGTAGATGCAGAGGGAGAGCCAGATGACAAAGGTCATCTATGGTATCCACTAGAACAAGAGGTAGATGGGTATCGATCTTTGCAACGTCAACGCAAAGTTTCTCAAACACTTGATGTAGATCAAGCAGCTAAAATTCTTAAAGAAAAAGGTTTAGCAGACCGCTGCTACTCTATGCAGCCAGTGCTTAACGAAGACGAGGTAATGTCTTGTCTATACGAAGGTAAATTAACTGAAGAGGATATCGATACGATGTTCCCTAAGAAAATTACTTGGGCTTTTATTCCTTCTAAATCTTAAGGAAAAACGTGAAAACACTAAAACTTATACCTCAAACACTTGTATCCAGTGTTACTGAGCCGTTTCCAACCCCTGCAATTTCTAGCATACCAAAATGGTTTAAAGATATGAGGCACATGCTGCCTGGTCACGACAAAGTTACTTTAGACATGGCTAGCAAGGGTTCTATGGCAACTATGAAATGGTGTCAGCCTGTTCTTGATTCTTTTTCTGCAGGGTACATGCTTACTTTATCTGCGGATGTTGAGGTTTCCAATAACATTCACGGCTATCCAGAGTTTAAGTGGCGCGTAGAAGAAGAGATGGTGGCTAACCACCCAACCGTTCAAACTCAAGGGTTTCCTGTTTCAGAAGACTATGTAAATGTGGCGTATAAATTTTTAAACAATGTTGTAATTGAAACGCCTCCTGGTTACAGCCTTCTGTTTACTCATCCTTTAAATAGGATGGATCTTCCTTTTCAAACCCTGAGTGGGATAGTAGACGCTGATTCCCACCCAATGTCAGTTGATTTTCCTTTTTATATAAGAAAAGGCTTTGAAGGAATTATTGAAAAAGGAACTCCAATAGTTCAAATAATTCCAATCAAACGAGACAGCTGGTCTAGAAAGCAACTTGAGTTTTCTAAAAAAGACTCTATACTTAGGTACAATAAGTTTGCTCAAACTATTTATCGGTCCTATAAAAAGAATTTTTGGACAAAAAAAAACTATGGATGAAGTTGACAAGTTGTTTAAGAGCCTGGATGATTACTACCCTGGCTCTAAACGCAAACGTCGTGAACCAGATCCAAATGCAAAACCACGTACAGTTTCTACACCAACCGCTTGGAATGCTGACCCACAAGTCAAAGCATTACCAAACGGAAAGGTGCTAGAATTGTTTAGCGCAGGAGCTATGGCTCTTGCGTTAGGCAGACCGTTAGTTACTTTGAGGCTTTGGGAACGAAAAGGTTATATACCGCGTGCACCCTATCGCTTAAAGTCAATGATTGTTAATGGTGTAAAGAAGCCCGGATGGCGGATGTACAGCAAAGCAATTGTCGAAGCAACTATCGAGAGTTTTCAGTCTCGGGGACTTCTTGAAGCCCCTAGGATTGACTGGAATCGACATCCTGATCTATCAATTGAATTGATGGAAAAGTGGACTAAGATTCACTCTCAAGAAACAACTTAATATGACCATGATCCATTGATCCATTGACTATGAAAGGAATATCCAAATGGGTATCCGCATTGAAAACAACGAAACACCTAACGTCGACTCTTATGTAGTCGAGACACCTACTGCAGAGAATCTTGAAGAAATCTTTGCAGCCGAAGATGAGACTGAAGTTCCTGAGCGTTCTTCAGTAATTCAAACCGGTTGGGCAGCAGCTAAGAAGGCTGTAGCAAAGTCCAACAAAACATTCGCAACCGACTTCCGATTTGACGAAGACGTCCAGCTAATTAAGTTTATTGGTAATGAGCCAATGAGCTTTATGCAGCACTGGGTTAACCGTCCTGGAAAGAAGTCATTTATAAGCATTGGTGAGGGTGACCCGCTAGTTGCTGTCGGAAGTAAGCCAGATCAAAAATTTGCGTTTACTGTTCTTAATCTATCTGACGAAGACCCACAACTTCAGTTAATGATTGTTGGTGTTCGTCTATGTGGACAACTTGAGAAGCTTGATTCTGATAAGAAGACTGGCCCACTTAGTCGTCCTGACATCTACTGGGCTGTAAGCAAAACAGGCGCCGGTACAAAAACATCATACTCAATTACTCCTGTAAAAGAGCGTGACCTTGCTGAGGATTGGGGTATTGACCCTGTTGCAGCCTCAGAGCTAATTAAAACAATGAAGCCACTTGGACCAGATGCACTTCACACATCTACCAAGGCTGAACTTGCTGAGATTGCTCGTGAAATTGCATCAGCTAACTAACCTCAACTAATAGTGCTGAGGGCTCATTCTCTTGTCTCCTTTCTCTGATGAGCCCTCAGCGCACCTAACAAGGGAGCGTTATGAATATTGTTACAACCGAAAAACAACTTAAAAAATTAGTTAACGCCTACGATAAAGTAGACGCGTTTTGTTTTGACGTAGAAACTGTTGGAGACCATCGCGGAGACCCACGTCAAAACACTGTTACTTGGATTGCTTTAGCAACTCATGGTCGAGTCGATGTGATTCCTATGGGCCACCCAAATGGTGAGTATCTTCGTACAGACTATCCGCTGCTACCTTCTGCAGTGGCGCGTGTTGCAAAAGGCATGGAACTACGAGACTCTGACTATAGTAAAGATGAGCGCAAAGCAACAAAGGTATTTGGTCCAGCACCTGAGCAACTAACTGCTGGAGAAGTGTTTAAAGCCCTTAAACCTTTACTTAATGGAGATAAGGTAAAGATTGGGCATAACCTTAAGTTTGATTTGCAAAGCGTTACTAAGTACGTAGGAAAGCTCCCATCACCTAAGTATTTTTGTACGCTAAATGCTGCGTTTATCTTAGACAATCAAAACCGTAATGATCTAGGTCTTGATGACTGTCTAAAGCGTGAGTTTGGGTACCACATGGTTAAGGGTGTGGGTAAAGAAGTAGAGAAGTATTCCTTTGAAGAAGTAGCTACCTACGCCGCTCTTGACGCAGAGTGGACTTGGAAGCTGTATTTAAAGTATCAATCAAACCTTCTTACAGATGGTTTGTCTGGCATTTTTAATTTAGAGATGGACGTTCTTGAAGTTATCTGTCGCATGGAACTTCGTGGCGCAGATATTGATGTTACTGAGCTAAGTAAACTTAAAGCAAACCTTGAGGTACAGCTAGAAACCTGTAAAGCAAATATCTATCGTCTTGCTGGAAAAGCTATTAACATTAATAGTGTTCCAGAAAAACAAAAACTTCTTTACTCGTCTAAGAAAGACGGGGGTAGAGGTTTACGGCCTAAAGTTTTGACCCCTGCTGGACAAAAACGTGCGGAAGAAGGCCAGCCTTCTTCAGTAGCAGATTACTCTGTATCAGAACCTGCGCTGCAGGCTTTTGCAGGAAAAGATCTTTTAGTTGATGCATTAATTGAGTATTCTGATCTTAATAAGCTTTTAACAACTTACGTAATCCCGTACATGGGTGGGGATATAACTAGAACTCTTGCAGGTAAATCTAAAGTTACCTCTAAGAAAAGTATTATGTTTAAAGGCCGAATCCACACGGACTTTGTACAGTACGGTGCTGAGACCGGTCGTTTTTCTAGTCGTAACCCTAACCTTCAAAACGTACCTGCCCCCCACACAGTAAACGGCAAAGCAATCCGCAATTTATTTGTAGCTCCAGAGGGTTACTCTTTAGTTGTTGCTGACTACAGTCAGATTGAACCACGTGTTATTGCATCCTTTAGCCAAGATCGAATTATGTGCGGTGCCTACTTAAACGGAGAAGATATTTATACAACTATTGGTAACACAATGGGCGTAGACCGCAAAGCGGGTAAGGTATTAGTTCTATCTCTTGCTTATGGTGTAGGTCCAGACAAGATTTCCGACTCAATTGGTTGTTCTTTGGCAGAGGCTAGGGACTTACTTGATGAGTTTATTAGGAAGTTTCCATCAGTTGCTAGGTACAAGAAACAAGTTATTGCTGATAGCCGTAGGCAAGCACCAATTCCTTATGTCAGCACCCTTTTAAAGCGTAGACGTTATCTACCCGACCTTAGGTCTAATGAGGTCTGGAAACGGTCTAGAGCAGAGCGTCAGGCCTTTAACACGGTAATCCAGGGGTCGGCAGCAGACCTCATTAAGCTTGCTATGATTAGGGCTAACAAGATGATTCCAGAAGAGGCGTCTCTGATCCTAACTGTGCACGATGAGTTAGTAACTGTTACTCCTACTGAAATTGCAGAAGAAACAGCCGAACAGATTCGTAAAGCTATGGAAGAAATTAAAGCTTTGCAGGTACCAATGCTTGCAGACATTACAATTGTTAAACGGTGGGGAGAAGCTAAATGAGTTTCTGGAAGCGTAATAAAAGCAAGATTACAGTTACTCAGGTACCCCTTAGCGTTTTAATGCGACAGATTGTTTATGATGCAATGCTTACACCAACAGAGGGTATTGCTGAGATGATGGGTCTTCCACCAATTTCAGATGAAGTAGCTGAGATGGAAGAAGATGCTCATCAAAAGCGTTTAAGTAATATTTCTGCTCTTTTACCTTTTATAGATGCTCATGCTGACATTCTTGCCCAGGTAGCTACGTCTGCGTATATGTTAGACGCTGATAAAGATGAACAAGAAATTCCATTAGAGGGGCTAGACCATATAAATCAATTGTTTAGAATGGTTGCTTTGGCTTCTTCAGTATCTTGCGTATCAACGCTATCAAATATTGGATTAATTGAATCAAAGGTAGGTATAGACAATGAGTAATAACAATTGGTGGGCAAAAAAATTAGGAAACAACGGTCCTATGCCGGATACCCCACCAACAACCCCTTATCAACCAAATGTTTATCGACCACCGCAACAGACTCCTAATGTGCAGGTCTCTTATGATCAGCAACAAGACCAGTTAGTTTCTAGGGCACAAAGTGCTAGAGATACCGAACGTTGTCCTGGATGTATGTCCGGCAACTATATGGCACCAGTTGGCACTCAGCGCAAACGTTGTTATGATTGCGGGTATCCAATTGTCCAGTCTGGTACTGGAGCAGGCGGTACAGGTTCTGCTAGCAGTGGTCCAACAATTGCTGCTAAGCAACCAAATCAAAGCGGTGGATTTAATCCAACAACAATCGTAGGGAGACTTGAATAATGGCACTAAACGCAGAGGCACTAAAGATTGCAGCAGGCATCAATAAGAAGCTTGGAGCAAACACTGTTGTTCTAGCTGGGGAAGCTCGACTATCACAACGCATTACTTCTGGTTCTCTTACACTTGATGTTGTTCTAGGTGGGGGTTGGCCTATGAATCGTTGGGTTGAATTAGTGGGAGAAGCTTCACACGGAAAAACTGCAATTGCTTTAAGAACTATTGCAGCTAATCAACAGATTAACCCTGACTTTACAGCTGTATGGATTGCTGCTGAAGATTTTGATTCAAAATACGCTGAATTATGCGGTGTAGATAACAGTCGTGTACTACTTGTAGAAACTAATAGTATGGAGGATGCTTTTGATTCGGTTATTCAGTTTATGGAAAGCAAGGCTGTTGACATGGTTGTTGTGGATTCCCTTCCAGCCCTTGTTCCTGGCGCAGAAGATGAAAAGCATATGGAAGAATTTACTGTGGGTCGTGGCGCACTTATTACCAATAAGTTCTTTAGAAAAGTGGCGTCAGCTACCAAACGAGACCTCATCGAATCCGAACGACCAGTATTAGGAATTATGATCAACCAGTATCGTATGAAGATTGGCGTTATGCATGGAGACCCTAGAACTACTCCTGGTGGTTTAGGTAAAGACTATGCGTACAGCGTACGATGTGAAGTTAAACGTGACGATTGGGTTGAGGTTGGTACCGGAGAAAGTAAACGACGCGTAGGTCAAACTATTCGTGTTCGTACTATTAAGAACAAGACTTTCCCACCTCAGCAAACAGCTTATCTAGACTTTTACTTTGCAGAAGGCGGTGCAATTGATGCTGGTGGTTATGACACCGGTAAAGAAATTGTTGCCCTATCTATTCTTAACAACATTGTAGAACGTCGTGGTGGTTGGATGTACTACGGTGATCGTAAGTGGCAAGGAGCACAGGCTCTTATTGATTCTCTTAGAGAAGAAATTGAGCTACGTGAAGAACTCAGTAAAGCTGTTCTTAGCACAATTAAAGCCCAACCTATATTGGCTTTAGATGAAGAGTGAGGGACAAAAGCAATCTCTAAAGCATGAGAAGCGTTTAGAGAAACTTGTGGATGGAAAACGTTCTGCAGCGTCAGGCGCTTTCTGGTCACGTAAAGGGGATGTACGAAGTAATGATCTTTTGATTGAGCACAAATGGACCGGCAAAAAGTCAATAACCATTAAATCAGAAGTTCTTAAGAAGATTACTACCGAGGCTATCCTTGATAGTCGTATTCCGGTTTTAGGTCTTCACCTTGATGGCGAGAACTATGTAGTTTTAGGAGAGGAGGATTTCTTTGAACTTCGTAACGCACTCAGGGGTGACTAAATGGAATATGACGACGAGCCTACATGGGCTTGGAGATACAGGGCTAAATGCCGAGGGGAAGATACAGAGATATTTTTCCCACCAAGAGATAAAGCTTTATACAAACCGATAGCAGATAAAGCTAAAGCAATCTGTTGGGGAAAGGATGGGCGACCAGCTTGTCCAGTTCGCAAAGAATGTCTTAAAGAAGCTATCATAAACGATGAGTTGCATGGAATCTTTGGTGGCATGTCACACAGAGAAAGAAATGCAGCAAAGCGTAAGTATGAAAAACAAGGTTTAACACTAGAAGAATGGATAGACCAGGATGGCAAATACGGGCAAGCCTAAGGCGATTTCTTTAAAAGCATTCTTAGACGCAACTAAACGAGATACTCGTTTAATGGGCGCTATTGAGCGCCACTTGTTATCTAAGCCTTTTGATAATCGTCGCATGGATATTATTCACCCATCTGACATGATTAAACCTGAGTGGTGTCATCTTGCCCAGTACCATGCAATTAAAGGTAACTACAAAGAGGTGCGTGAAAAGCCTACTCTTCGTCTTCAATCTATCTTTGATGAGGGGCACACGATCCACGCTAAGTGGCAGAAGTGGCTTACAGAAATGGGCGTGCTTTACGGTAAGTGGGAGTGCTCGGAGTGTGGACCTTCAGATTGGGAACTTGCTTCTGATTTAAATTTTGATGACCCAGAGTGTGGGGTTTTTGAATACCGTGAAGTTCCTCTGTGGAGTGACAAGCACAAGATTGGTGGTCACTCAGATGGTTGGGTTAAAACATTGGGAGAAGACTGCCTTATTGAGATTAAGTCTATTGGTGCTGGAACACTTCGCTTTGAGGCTCCGGCTTTGTTAGCTCAGTCTGATGGTGATTTAGAAAAAGCTTGGCGCAATATTCGTGCGCCGTTTCGTGCCCATCAATTACAGGGTCAGGTTTACCTGCACTTAACTCATCTAATGGTTGAGAACGGAGATCTTCCGTCTGCACCAGAAGAGATCGTATTTATCTATGAGCTTAAAGCTAACCAAGATTATAAAGAGTTTACTGTCAAATACAACCCAGAGTTTACCAAGGAGCTGTTTGATCAAGCCTTGGACATTGCTTGGGCAGTTGACAACAACCGACCACCTGTGTGTAATATTGACCCCGTAGCCGGATGTAAACGGTGTGAGCCTTATAAGGAGAGTATTGATGCCTGATTACAATTACAAGTGCTCAAAGTGTCAAGAAGTAACTGAGAGTTTTTTTCCTATTCAAGATGGTCCTTTACCTGCAATAGTATGTAAGTGCGGTGGAGAAGCATTTAGACAATACTCTACATTTGGTATTCAACTTAAAGGCGGAGGATGGGGCGGTCAATGAGTATAAGTCGTAAGGTATTAGATAGCTTGGGAGAACTAGGATTTACTCTTTCTCCAAAGCCTGGCTATGAGATTCCAGAACTTCCTCGTGACATAACAGAATTAGACGACGAGGGTCTTATGGATCTTTTTGTACAGTTTACTCAGTGGAACGATCACCTTTCAGGGGCTCACGCTATTGCAGTAATTAATGAGCGTGAAGCACAGCGCAACGTAGATGTAGCAGAAGCTGGTGCAATGCTTAAGAACTGGACCGGTACAAAAGGCGGGGATAAAGTAACGGTACTTAAGGCACAGATTGCTGTATCACCAGAAGTAAACGAGTTGTATGAAGATTTAAACACTCGTTATGCGTTTCGTAAATTGCTTGAGACTCGCGCCCTTAGTGTAGAGCGTGATTCACAAGTAGTTTCTCGTGAATTAACTCGCCGTACATCAGATGGTGGCGGCATGCGTTCTAGAACCCGGAGGTTTACACCATGAGTTATGAGCAGCTTCCTCTATTTACAGATGAAGAGCTAGGCCTTAAACCTAGTGTTATTGGTCTTACAGGTTATGCACAATCTGGAAAAGACACCGTGGCGGATATTTTAGTAAACAAGTATGGATACAAAAGACTTGCTTTTGCAGACAAAATAAGAGAAGTTTTGTATGCAATTAATCCAATGGTTGGATGTAGCCCTACGGGTTATTTACAAGATTTAGTAAACTTAGTTGGTTGGGATAAAGCAAAACAAGAACCTCAAGTTCGTAGGTTACTACAAGACTTAGGTGTGGCCGCTAGAGATTTACTTTATACAAATATCTGGGTTACAACTGCATTTAATAATGTAAGCCCGGGTGAACTTGTTGTGATAACAGATGTAAGGTTTGAGAATGAGGCTTCAATGGTTAAAACTATGGGGGGTCAAATTTGGCGTGTAAAAAGAACAGGTTTTGGCCCGGTTAATGATCACGTATCTGAGTCTGAATTAGACGGATATAAAGTTGATCAAATTTTTTTAAATAACGGCACTGTAGAAGATTTAGAAAAACTAGTTACTAGTCGAATGGATAAAAAATGATTGGTAACAAAGAACCCCTAATTATTTACTGGACTCCTGCAACTTACGAAAGCGATAAAGAATCGTGGTCGTTACTATACCCTGAACCAGTAAGCCTATATTCTCAAGTAAATAAGCTTCGCCCTTCTAAGGTGGCAGTAGATAACGTATACGCTTGCCCTGCTTTTAAAGACACTACACGTAATGTTTTTGTTTTTAAAAATCCTGTAGAAAATATAGTTACATTTCCAAAAGGATTTTTAGAAGCAGCAGCACAAGAAATAGCAAAACATGAAAACTACCCTACTAATTCTCGTTCTTTTGGGGCTGACCTAAATTCTAAAATTTTTTTAAACGTAATACGTAAATCTTCTTTTGAAGGTTATGCTAATGTTTTTTATAATTTTATGTGGCTTTTTGTAGCCGAAGAACCCGTTATTGCTAAAAGCACCCCACCCTATTACCCACACTCATCACCTGCTGATGGTGCAATGTTATCCATGGGGGAGTTTGACATCGGACAATGGTTTATACCATTTCAACTAGATTATCATATTCCCATGTCTACAGAAAAAATGACTTTTCTTGAGGGAGATGATTTACTGTATTTACATATACTGACCGATAGGCCTGTTGTGTTTAAACGATTTATGCGAACACCCACAATTGCACAGTTGCAAATTGAGTGTGGTGCAGCATCCGCACGCTATGGGTTATTTAAACCACTTACAGAAAAGTACGTTATGGCAAAAAAAGCTAAACTTAGAGAGCAAATGATCTCCGAAATTAAGAAAAATTTAGTGGAGTAGGATGCCTAATGCCTTCTCAAAGTAGAAAACATCGTGGCTACAAGTCTCAAAAAATAGTAGCTAACTATTTAGTTGCTAATGGTTGGCCGTATGCCGAATCTACTGGGGCTGGGCGTTCGGGTACGGACGTTACTGGAACTATTGGCATTGATTGGGAAGTTAAAGCTCGCACAGGGTTTAATCCTTCTGCAGCCATAAAACAGCTAAAAGATCGCCATAATGGCAAAGATTTACCTGTAGCTGTACTAAGACTTAACGGGCAAGGCGAGGCAACTATTGGCGAATGGCCAGTAATATTAAGGCTAGAAGACTTTGTAAACCTATTAAAAGAGGCTGGATACGCTGACGGAGCCTCTTAAATCACGTACCTTTTTCCTTAGAGGGCGACTCTAAATCGAAAACTAAGGACTACAAAACCGTGATTGAAAAAGATAATGAAGAGAAGTTCCTGCGTGTAAGCGCTGGCTCTAACGCCCAGTCAGTAGGCTCTGCGATTGCCCATGCTTTATACGAAACTCCACAGGTAAAGATCCGTGCAGTTGGTGCTTCAGCAGTAAACCAGGCAGTAAAAGCGATTGCTATTGCTAGAGGCTATGTTGCCCCTAGAGGTCTTGACCTAAATTGCCGTCCAGGATTCACTACCGTGGACTCTCGTGACGGACAAATTTCAGCAATAGTCTTTACTATCAATGTAAGTTGATATATTCTTATAACAAGAGATCTCTTAACAGTTAGGAAAACCATGGCAAAAGGCTCAATCCCAAGCCCTGACGAGGCGCTTGCAGGTATGGCAAAGCAAGGTCGCAAGCCTATGATGAAGGATGGAATTGCATTTACTTCTCCATCAGCATCACCTGAGGCAGGCACACTTGTACCAAAGAAGAACACAGCAGCTGGAGATCCATACGGATCAAAGGGTGCTCCACGTAGCAACGTCCCTGCTACAGGTAAGGATCGTATGGGAGCTGCTTATTCAATTAAAGCTCGCTATACAAAGATGACAGATCCAGCAGCTGGAATGACTCAGGCTAATGGCCGAATCATTGCTACTGCTACAAAGCGTGATCGCACAAACTTCGATTCTGGAGCTGGTGCTTCTTACTAATTTGATGTATGCTAGTTACTAGGCCTTGGGGTTTCCTCGGGGCCTAGTACTGTAATTGGACTAAATTATGGAGGACACCAATGTCGTTGCAAGATTTATACGCAGAGGCAAAATCTTTAGGTAATTTAAAACTTTGTATTGTAGGACAGTGGGCTGACACGCTCCCAGAAGAAGATAAAAAAGTACTTGATATAGCTATTGAAGATGATGAGCTAAGTACAAAAGATTTATTTATGTTACTCCGACGTGCCGGTGGAACATTTGGCAAGACTGCCGTTCGTGACCATCGCAGAGGAGATTGTGTATGTCTTTAGCAGACGATTACAACGAAATTATAAAAGCTGGGCAAGAAGGTTCAGACAAATCAAATAAAAGTATTCCAGAAGCATGGCGACCACGTTCTGAAATTGGAACAGATGGTGGCTTTATTGTTTCTACTCCACGTCCAGATGGAAACACACCTGGCGCAGAAGAAATTCTTATTGAAGCAAAGCTAGATCCAGCTGAGTGGACTGTCGTATCTCATAGGCGTTCACGTTGGCAAACATTTAACGGTGATTGGCTTGAGTCTTTTAGAGTTAACGTTGTTCCTTCAGGTAAAGCAGACGCCCCTGATTATGATCTAGAACAACTTCTTTCTTTAATTGTTAATTGGGAACCAACCGAGGTTCTTAAATCAACTGGGGATTTAACTGCTGTGTACAGCATTGGTGATACACAGTACGGTAAAGATGACACTCCAGCTATTATTGATAGGGTTCTTAAGTCTATTGACGAGGCTGTTGAGCACCATAAGTATTTAGCGGGTAAGTACGGAATTAAACAAATTGCATTACCCCAACTTGGTGATTGCATCGAGGGTATGACAAGTCAAAAAGGTAAAGTAATGGGGCGCCATGACATTGGTGTTTCAGAGCAGGTTCGAGTTGGACGCCGAATGCTTCTTGCTCAGATTAAAGCACTTGCCCCTTTAACAGACAAGATTATTGTCCCGGTAGTACCTGGGAATCACGATGAGGTACAGCGTTTCTTAGTAAGTCGTCCTGAAGATTCTTGGCAGATTGACGTAGTTGCTCAAGTTGAGGATATCTGTAAGGAGAGTGAGTTCTTACGTGATCGCGTTGAGTTCCGCTATCCAGCAGCAGACGACAGCACACTTACTGTTAACTTAAGCGGTGTTATGTACGGCATGGCTCATGGCCATCAAGCACGTGACATGGTTAAGTGGTGGCAAGGTCAAGTTATGGGACGTTGTTCTGTAGCGGATGCAGACATTCTTAACGTTGGGCACTATCACCACTATCGTTCACAGAACGTAGGGCCACGATTGTTTATTCAAAATCCAGCAATGGATAACGGTTCTGCTTGGTTCCGTGATAAGTCTGGGCTTGAAAGCGCACCAGGACTTATTTCTTTAGTTGTTGGTGAGGGATTTGATCCTCGAAGAGAGTTAATTGTTCTTGGCGGTAGAAACGACCGCTAGCGCTCAGACCACCACATTCCAAGGAAAGTAACTGCAAAAAGAGTTACTAAAAATACTCCTTGAAATGTGATGTGTGTGAGGTAATACATTATTTACCGCAGCAAGAACACTTAGTAGCTACAGGTGCTGCAGGAGCTCCGCCAAACTTAGGGCGGCCAAATCCTACAATAGAAATCTGAACCTTCTTAGGGTTCTTCTTATACGCACGAAGCTTCTTAGATACTTGACCACCATTACGCTGTGATCCTTTATCGTCTGGGCTTGTGTTTCCTTCAATGCACCAAACTGTTCCATCACCGTTGTCTTTGATAACAATTCCAACGTGAGAAATTCGATCGACGCCATCTGAAGGAAAATCAAAATAGGCAATATCCCCTGGCTCTGGGTCAGCTAAATCTCCATCAATCCAAGAGTTAGCCTTTTTAAATGCTGCTGCTCCACCAGGCGTATAAACGGTATTAGGTACTTTTACACCGGCTTCGTTAGCGCACCAGTTTACAAATGATCCACACCATGGCTGAAAGTTAGCCTTTGTGTAAGCGCCATACTTTGTTTCGTTATCTTTAGGGCCTTCAATGGTTCCTAGTTCTCCTGTTGCAACCTCAATTAGTTTAGCTGCTGTTCCTTTATCTGCCATTATCGCTTATCCCAACCTTCATCTACAGGTTGTTCTGCTGGAACTTCGCCGTCCGGCTTAGCACCTGATGAAATAACAATATCTTGGCCAGATTGAACAGCTTCAACTTTTAAATCAGCTGCTGTCTTAGACTGTGCGTCTACAGCTGCAAACGCTGAGTTAATCTCATTGATGTCTAGCTTTCCATCGTTCATAAACCCACGGGCAAGCTTTTCTACAACAACTGCAACGGCTGTAAGGCCAGCCACTGTTATTGCTTTTACTGTTGAGATGCCTGCAATAGCTCCGGCACCGATAACTGATAGGCCGCTAGCAGCAAATGTTGCAACGATTCTCAGAATTATGTTTCCTACTGATTTCATATTATTCCTCATCCTTTGGGTTACGTAGTGGGTAGGTAACGGCCCAAGCAATTAATGTTCCGACAATTGCATAACCAACAACGGTCTTTGCAGATCCATCAAGAACTACCCAGGCAATGAACATGCCTAACAATGTCCATAGTTGGTCAATCATGTCTCTAATAACTCTCACGGCTTACGTCTCCTAACGCCTTTAGATTCACCGGAGGCTCCTCCGCCACCGGAACTTCCACCGCCACCAGTACCGCCACCACTTCGTGTAGCTCCACCAGCAGCTGATGCTGCGGCTCCTACTGCGTTAATTGCAGCATTACCTGCAATGACGGCAGCAACAACCATCTTTTCTGCTTCTTCTCGTTCTTGTGGGCTCATGTCCGCACCGATACTTCCAAGTGCTTGGAGAGCTTGACCAGGGTCATCAAATATTGCGCCAATTAACTCCGCAGGGTTCTCTAATAATACGAGGGCTGCAGCAACGTCTGCTGTAATGATAACTTCATTTCCATTTTCATCCTGCCTAACCTCGACAGGAGTCTCTGGTGGCAGGTCCTTGTACTCAATTCCTGCTTCTTGAATTTGTTCTTTAGTAAGGGATTCTCCAGGAGCAAGTGAGGCAACCAAAGCTTCTGCAATTACTTCTTTCTCGGCCTCAGTTACTTTACCGTCTGCTTTAGCGTCTTCAATAGCTGAGGCAACCTCTTCAGCTGGTGTGGTAGGCTCTGGAGCAGGTTCTACTACAGGAGGTTGTGATGGTTCAGGTGACGGATTTTGTGGCTCTGGCTCTGGTGTCTCTGGTGCTGGTTCTGGTTCCACAGGTGGCTCAGGTGCCACAGGAGGCTCCTCGGGTGCTACGGGTGGCGCTTCGGGCTCTGCCGGTTCTGGTTGGGGTTCTGTGGGTGGTAATGGCTCTTCTGTGGGTGGGTCAATAGGTGGCTCAGGCACAGGTTCAGGCATTGGAGCTGGCTCTGGAGAAGGCACGGGCTCAGGTTGTACTTCTGGAACAGGTGCAGGATCGGGTGTTGGTTCAGGCTGAGGCACAGGCTCAGGTTGTGGGGTTGGTTCTGGCACAGGCACAGGCTGTGGTTGCGGCTCTGGCTGAGGTACGGGTGTTGGCTCAGGTTGCGGAACCGGTTCAGGTTGAGGCGCAGGGGTTGGCTCAGGTTGAGGAACGGGTTGAGGTTCTGGAGCCGGGGTGGGAACAGGGACCACTGGTTGAACTATAGGTGTTGGAACTTGAAGAGCAGCAACCGCTACTGCTACGCTAGCAGTTGCAGTATCTGCTAATTGATTTGCTGTAGTAACTGCTGTATTAGCCGTTGATTGGAGGGTAGTTAATGTTTGAGTTTCTGCTGTTAGTGTGGACTGAGCTGTTGCAAGTGCTGTCACTGCTGTTGTTTTCGCTTCTGTAAGCGTTGCAAGAACGGCAGTATCAGTAGTAAGAGTTGTTTGAGCAGTTGCTAAAGTAGTTGTAGCGGTTGCAACTATGGCTTCTTTTTGAGTATTAGTTACTGCGGTTAGTTGAGTTAAAACCCCGTTTTGTCTAACACCGCTTCTAGGCCCACCGCTTACAACAGTGCTTCCAGACATGGTTCCTATGCCAGTCCACTCACCTGTTGTTGGGTTAACTGTCATATCCCAGTTCATATTAGTAAGAGGACCTTGACTATCTCCCCATTTATGAACATCCCAATCCACGCTTAAAGTGGTCTCTGTTGTAGTAACAGTAATTTTTGCACCTGTACCACTGCTCATAAAGTCGGATTGAAATACATAAATACCGTTTGGCTTCATGTTAGGCCAGTCCCAATATGTGTAATCTTTTCCACCAAATGAAATAATTCCTTTAGGGCTTACATATATCTGACTGTTTGTTCCCTGTCCTTCAAATACTGTTGTTCCCATTTTAATATCAAACGGGGTTGTTATTTTTGCAGCGTCATCCCCCATTGCTGGAAGAACTGTTGTTGTAACAGTAGGAACGGCTGGGGCAACTGGAGCTACATAACCAGGTGTTGTATAGGTAATAGCGTTAGCGGGTAGCGTAGTTGCTACTTGTAAAGCAGTTGTGGCTGTTGCTACTGCAACTGTATCTGTTGCTACTACCGCTGTTTGAGAATCCATTGCGGTTATTGCTGTAGCCACTACTGCTGTAGCTGAATCTACGTTAGTAACGGCTTGCGTTACTACTGCTGTTTGAGTATCTACGGCTGCAACTGCTGTCACGGCTACCGCAACCGCGGTCGTTGCTGTTGTAATATCTGCTTGAGCTGTTACCACAGGGGCTGCAGCAGCAGACTGTTGCTCAGGGGTAGCTACGGCTACCGCAGTAGATAGTGCTACAGTTGCAACCTCAATTTTTTCTTGAACGGAGGTTACAGTTGGAACTACTAATACTGTTTGGGTTTGCGTCTGGGTGGTTGGTTGGGGGGATCCAGTGGTCTGAACCGTGGAAGTCGAAGTATCGCTTGTTGTCACAACAACTACTACGGGAGCAGGAGAAGTCACAGGATTTGGAGAAGAATCTGTGGAGGCAGGGCTGACTACAACCGTAGTTACGGTTGGTTCTTCGGCGTGTGCTGAATATTGTCCCAATATAAAGAGGAATAGTGTAAGGATTAGTGCTGCGAATAGGCGCAGTAGGTTTATTTTTTTCTCCTTCTTAACTATGTTCATACTTTAACATGACGCGGTGTATTTTATGTATCATAGTTGCGCATACAACTTGATCTCTTGGAGACTTAATGACACCTCAAGACTGGGCAGCGTTTGCGCTCTCAATAACTTCTTTAATCGGCGCATTTGCAATAATGATTCGGTGGATGGTTAAACATTACCTATCCGAACTTAAGCCAAATTCTGGTAGCAGTTTAAAAGACGCCGTTAATAGGCTAGAATCAAGAATTGACGATCTATACATTATGATCGCAGAACGAAACAACAAGGAGTAACTATGAAACTAGATCCAAAACTATCAGCAGCACTTGCCTCTTACGGCCGTGCATTTATTTCTGCAGCAGCAGCTCTATGGGTAACAGGCAATACTGATCCAAAGGGTCTTATTGCAGCCGGATTAGTAGCCGTAATCCCAGTAGCGCTTCGTGCGCTTAACCCAAAGGACCCAGCATTTGGTTTAATCACCAAAATTGCTCTTCCAGAGATTACAAAGCAACTTAATGCCATCTTGGATGACTCAAAGAAGAAGGCAACTAAGAAAGCCGCAGCCCCTAAAAAGAAGTAAACTTTAGGTATGCCTTCCTCACATCAAAACTGGCAGTACCTTGGAGCCAGCGGTTATATTGGCGCTTACACCACCACTGGTGGTGGAGGCACGCCTGTTGTACCACGAAGCTCCATGGACTTTTTACGTATGGGTGTGGGAAGGACACCGGAGGCTGAGTATCCAGATGGATACCTAGGAACAATTCGTTCTCGTCGTGACGATAAAGGCAAGCCTTACGCAACTTCAGATACAGTCCTCGATTCACTTAAGTCTCGCCAGAACCAACGCGGTTATCAACGCGGAGTTCATAAGGGCGAACGAATTGATCCGGGTGAGTATGCTTGGCCAGATGGTTTAAAACCAGATCGTAGATTAAAGGTTGCGGCAAAGATTGATGATAGTGACGGTAGCATGCTTATGTATGTTCGTAGAAATGCGCCACGTCAAAATCTTGCGCCCGCACCTCATCTAGTTAATGATGGTAAAGCTAATACTTCATCTACAGTTCCAGCAGAGTTTAACCCAAGAACTGCAGCCCACTTCCAACACTTGAAACCTAGGTACCAATAATGCATGACCACGAGCAAATGCTTTTAACCACTGGTGGTGGAATAACTGAAATGCAGTTAATGTGGATTATTATGGGCCTTATGGCTATTCATCACGCATGGATGTGGTGGAAAATGCGTAAGAATAAGTGCGGGTGTAAATAGTGCTGACCCAAGATTCAGTTTATGATCATAGTAAGGGTCGCCCTATAACTTCTGAAGATCCCGGCATTCGCTATGATTACATGGGACCATTTAAAGATACGCAGGAAGCTTTGCTCACACGAGCTGTGCGCTCAGTAACCCTTCCTAAAGAAATGGTTCAAGACATTGTTCGTCCACCTCTTCCACAGATACAGCTATTCCCACCTCGTTACGGTTACCGTACACGGGCTATTGGAATTATGGACGTAATGGACGTGGACACACAGTTCCAGCCAACAAGAACTGATTACTCACAATCCCCTACTTCATACCAAGGAACTAGCCGAAACGTATCGGAGTCGGTATGGTAAAAGAAATTTACAGCAACGAAACTATCTATGATGGTAGCGTTGAGTGTCCTAAGTGCGGCCTATTTATGACCCCAGTTGAAGCAATGTACACAGATGGGAAGATGTGCCCAACTTGCCGCAATGGACTTTACGGTAAGCATATGAAACGAGCCATGAGTGAGCGCTAAATCAGGTGGCAAACCCCCTCGTCGTAGCAAGCCTAAGACTGCTTCAGGCGCACCCAAGCCTAGAGTTTCAAAACCTTCAGGTAAAACAAAGACTTTTAGCTCAGTAGAAAGCTGGGAAAGAAAGTCTTCAGGCAGCTGGACTTCAGGCCAGTCTAATAAACTTAACCCTGGCTCTGAGCAAGCTGTTGCTCGGCGCCGTAATACTCCAAAATACGTTTCTAGAACTAAAAAGGTTATTCGTCCTAGAATACGCAAACAACAAACAGGCTGACAATTAATTAAAAAAGAGGGATACTGAGAAAATGGTTATTAAGACTCCAGACGGCAAACCTGCTAAGTACAAGGTCGTACCGCTTAAGGTAAAGACTAAAGCAGATGTTGAAAAAGAGAAAGAAGCCAAGAAAAAAAAGAAAGCGGGCAAAAAATGAGTTCTGTACCTCGTAGAGAAAACGCTAAAGAGCGTGGAACATTTACCCACAGTGTTCGAGCTAAAGACGGAAGTTGGTCTGGTTCTGTAACACCTATGGGAGCATCTTCTGCTGCTCACGCTAAAGGCATTATCGAACAAGACGGCAAGTACGAAGTTACTACAGGTAAGGACTAACAATGAAAGTACCTCGTAGAGAAAACATTGTAAAGCGTGTTGCAGCCGCATCACGTGCTCGTGAGGCTATGGGTGGAGCTATCAACCCATCTTCAAAATACGCTGCTGGTTCAAGCGTAAAAGAAGTTCACCCACTCTATGACCAGGAAAAGGATAAAAAGTAATGGCAACTAACAAATCACGCTCTCTTAACACATCTATGAATGATGGAGCAACTGATGGTAAGTACCGTAAGGTGCGTCCTAATACAACAGTAGCTGATCCTTCAACTGGCGATGACATCATGCGAGCAAACCGCAGTGGTCTTAACCCTTATTGGAACTATGACTTTATTGAGCAAGAAGCTACTACAAAGGTAAACCCTTTATCAGGAAAGTCTTCTTCAGCTCGTCGTGCTCCTATGCCGGTTGCAGATATTACTAACAACCAAATGGGCGCTAATTATTAAAAATGGCTAATGATAAGTGGGAAAAAGTAAAGGACAACGTACGGAAAATTTCCGATACTGTTGGCCTTACTGAACCCAACTCTCATTGGGTCCCTATTCCAGGGAAAGCTTACGCTGAAATGCACCCCGCTATCCGTTCACAACGTAACGGAGATCGTGCAGAACATTTAAAACAGTTTAATTTAAGTGGGCCATCCAACGTTGTATCTATTAATGTTGCTAGAGAGAATAGACGTTTTAAAGAACTAAAGGGTGAATAATGGCAGAGTTAAGTTTTGAAGAACGCCAAAGTGTTCCTGCCACAACCCAGTTGTCTGAAAAAAATACTTATAAAAAAGTAGAACACGGCGCTACTCAATCAACCGCAGATACTGCGGATTTAATGGACCCCATTAAACGACAGTCTTTTAGTCCAGAACTACAAACTCACGTAATTAAAGGTCATTTAGATTGCGAAGCTACTCATTCAATGGCGCTAGGTCATTCAGGACCAGCAACACATTTTGTACAACTTCAGGGAGAATCTGAAGATCAACAAACTCCAGTATGCGACGCACATCTAGGAAAGATCATAGAGAACAGCGTTAGTCGTGGAGAGTATGGCGTTAGCAAACGACGTATACATCCAGAAGATGTAGGCAAGTTTGCCGCATGGCGTGGAGTTCAAGAACGAGAAAAGCGTACTTACTTAGAACGTGCTCTTTATAACAAGGGTATGCGTGGAGAAGATGCTTTATTTGGTCGTAAAAGCGAAGAACTTGGTAAAGGTGGCGGAGAAAGATCTAGCCATATTGAAGAGGTAAACGCACGTCGTACCCCAGAAGAACAAGCATCTACTTTAGAGCGTGCACTAGAACGTGCACGTACTAGCGGCGGCCACTATGTTGCTGAACCTACAATTGATGTAGACGGTACAGATATGACTTTAGGTGAATCAAACGCCTATGTATCTTCTTTACGTCGCAAGGTAGACCCAGAAGTACCTGGCGCTAGGAAAGGCAACACTAAAAATTATTATTTGGCTGGCGTTAAAAGCCCTGATGGAAGTTCAGAAAGTAAGCCAACATCTACACGTAGACTTGGAATAAATAAGGCGGGTGCGCCTAACCCTAAAGGTGGACGTAAGAAAAAAGTTACTACTGAGGCTTGGGACACTAGCAATGAAAACTTGCCAGGTTACACAGAAGCAGAGATTGCGGCTAACCCAGAATTTCGTAAGTCTCACGAAGAACGTGCAGCTGCAGGTATTCCGGTAGAGGGCATTCGTCCTAGAGGTTTTTCTAAGACTAATAATAGAAGGATTGAAGTTACCCTTACAGGGCTAGAACAAGAAGCTCCTGAAGTTGGTATTATTGAGCGCTTTGCCGCTGGACGAGAAGCTCGTAGATCTAAACAAATAACCGCAGATATTGCTTTAAATACTGAGGCTGAACGTTTACGTAATATTGAGGCCAGCAAAAATGCCTCCCGTGAGGCACGTTCTGCTGCTTTCGAAGTAGGTAAAACTCCAAACTTGTAGTAGGATGTCACTACTAATTGGAGGATAATATGTCATTGCCTATTTTAGGTCAGGGTGGACAACCCGCTGATCAAGGAACATACACAGAGATTAAGGACGATGGTCCTAAAATTCGTTTGTTGTATTGTTACAATTGTAAAACAATTGAAGAACTTCCTGACTTTGAAGGTCACCCAGATGATGACGTAACTTTGCAGATCCTTGTTGAAAAACACGAGTCTGCTGGTATTCCTCACAACGGATTCCTATCTAAGATCGGAGTAAAGCTTTACTCACGTCCTGAGGTCAAGAAGCAAGTTATTCAGAATTTACGTAACAAGGTCGGTGGAGGTCTTGCAGATATTGACCCAGACTATTACACTACTAAGGCAACGTTCTATGACGACGCCATGAAGTGCTATAGTGAGCACCTTCGACCAAAAGAAGGCTGCCATGATTGGCGAGCAAAGAACAAGCGGCTTGTTCCAAAGAACACCGCTGAACTTCGTAAAGAAGCAGGTTTGATGTCGGCTGCTAAGTCAGCAGGCACTAACGTGTTTCTTTGTGATTTTTGTCCTGTTAAGTCCCACGTAGTAACCCAGCAGCGCAAGGCCGCTGGAATGTATGAATAAGGAGAAACCCGTGTCAGAAGACCGTCCAGTAAACGAAGCAACAGAAGAGGTTTTTGAAACCCTAAGTCCTGAAGCACAATTTGAAAATCCAAAGATTAAGACTGCCTTTGCAGTTTTGATTGATGTCGATGGCCACGTATTTGTTGAACGCAACAAAGATCTGTTTACTATGCCCATTGAACAGGAAATTACTTTGCTAGAGGTTCGCCGCTATGCATCTGAAATTCTTGCTGACCTTCAAGCTCAAGCAGCCGCTGAGTACACAATTGCTCGTCTAGAAGCCCTAGAAATGAAGAAGCAATCTGAAGATAAGTAAGCATAATTTAACAACGGGCAGGCCTTTAGGGGCCTGCCTTTTGTTTTGTTATGAAAGAATAGGACTATGACCATTGCCACCTCCTACTTCAGTAGGCCTTCAGAACAGCTAGATCCAAAGCTGTTTGATAATGAGGGTCTAAAACCGTGGGTTCGCACTGGCGTACTATCAATGCTCTTTGATTATTTAGCACAACATTTTGTTTCGCCGCACACCTGGACTAAAGCTTGGCTTGCCGGATCTGGAGTTTCTTACCAGTGGGAAGCTGCACGGGAACCAGGAGACTTAGATTGTTTAGTTGGAATTAACTATGTTCTTTTTAGACAAACCAACACTGAGTACGCAGGGTTTTCAAATCAAGAAATTGCGTCGTTACTAAACGAAGGATTTAACAAAGAACTTATGCCAAAGACCCGTAACTGGGAAGGTTATGAATTAACGTACTACGTTAACGAGCAATCAGATATTAGAGATATCAACCCATACGCAGCCTATGACTTAATTGGTGATATCTGGACTGTGCAGCCAGATAAGAACCCAGAACCACCATACAGTCGTGCTTGGGAACAAAAAGCAAACAGAGACCACGAGATGGCAAAAGAACTTGTTAGCCGGTACTCCGATGCTTTAGCAGAGGTAAGGGGAGCAACTAACCCTGCTCATAGATTGAACGCAGAGCGCAGACTAAAGTTAGCGACTGACCAAGCAGCTACATTTTTTGATGATATCCACGCCGGAAGAAAGATTGCTTTTAGCAAAATTGGCGGTGGATACTCAGACTTCAATAATTATAGGTGGCAAGCCGGCAAGCGTTCTGGCGCTATTCAAGCATTAAGAGCAATAAAAGATACAAAAACAGAAGCAGATAAGCAGCAACAACTTCAGACTTATGGCATAGAGTTACCAGATACCGACACACTGATAAGGAGAATCCATGGCTAAGTCACCAGCATGGCAACGTAAAGAGGGTAAGAACCCTGAAGGTGGATTAAATGCAAAGGGTCGTGCATCTGCTAAAGCAGAAGGACACAACCTTAAGCCACCAGTATCTGCAAAACAAGCAAAGAAGTCTCCTAAATCAGCAGCACGTCGTAAATCTTTCTGTGCACGCATGGGCGGTATGCCTGGGCCAATGGAAAAAAATGGCAAGCCAACTCGTAAGGCACTAGCACTTAGAAAGTGGGATTGTTAGAGTATTAAATGGCCACAGCATTCGTAGCATTAGACGGAGTACTAAGAACAGAAGTAGGCGATCCAATAGCAGAGGGCGTCAAGCTTTATCGTATTCTTGCAGAAAATTACCGGGTCATCATTGCCTCGGATCATAGCCCTGAACTAACAGAGCACTGGCTGCGTACTAACCTCATAGTTGGGTATGGAGATATCTATGATAATAGATACTTCTTTGAAGGCCAAGACCTACGTTCCCGGCAGCTAGCTATAGCTCAAGCTCAAGGTCGAGTCGACTTGTTTGTAGATCCAGATGCAGATCGATGTGCTTACGCTTTATCTAAAGGCGTACCAACTATGCTCTTTGCTGCCCCTAAGTTTGTTCGTAGAAGCCGAGATGTACGGCCGTGGCAAGACCTGGCTGATGAGGTAGAGCGTCAACGTCAAGCGCTTATGGATGCTCAACTTGGAAGCAATGTTAAGAGATTTGAATGAACCTAGTATTTATGGGTGGCGAAGTCCCCTCCCACAGACTGTTGTTGATTGATGCGGGTGTACAGCACATATCCGTTAGCTACTGGGGCCTAGCTAAACGAGGGTTGCCAAAAACCAAGAACTATCTATTATCAGAGAAATACCCAAGCGACGTTAAAGTCTATCTAGATGGCGGCGGCCGGCACGCAGATGCAGCTGGGTTAAGCACCCGTGAGCTGCAGGATTACGCGGCATCCTTTGAGGATTTCATTGCCAATAACTATGATCATATTGCTGGGGTAATTGAGTTCGACTCCCAAGTACTCGGATCTGAGTGGATATCCGACCAGAGAAAAACCTTAGGATTTGAGCTTCAAGACAAATACTGGCCAGTATGGAAACCAGAAATGGGGCATGCTGCCCTGTTCTCGCTCTCTGAACAATGGGAGAATGTTGCCCTACTCGGAGAGACCATAGATAGCGATACAACGCTCTCAGGCCGCACCAGGGCCCTACAAAGCCAGTTTGGAACAAAGTTCCACGGGCTAGGTTGTGCCAAACCTGACAACCTTCGCCAGGTTCCGTTGGAAACCGCAAGCACTTTATCGTGGCTATCTCCAATGATGAGAGGTGAAACTATTGTCTGGGATACCACTAGACTAGTCAGATATCAGAAGAAACAAAAAGACCAGGCTCGTCCCCGTTATAAGAACGTTATACAAAAAGCGGGACTAGACTTCGATAAGATTCTTAATGATGATAGTAATGAGGTAACTCGCCTCGCCATTTGGTCATACCTAGAGCTGGAGAAATCGTTGGATAAAAAGAAGCCACCACACCTAACTGTGGTAAATGATGAGAAGTTATCTGATAACAGTGTGGACATAGATAGTCCAGGTTCTGCGGAAACTATGGGTATAGACCCTGATAACAGAGGTGTTGAGGTGCGGAAAGATTCTGCAGTAGAACGCCCTGCTGTAGTAGCAAGAGATGCATCAGAAACGCGTACTTTGCCAGTATTTTCGGTAAATACTAAGACAGTTTTGGATAGAGATAGCGACGGCAGAGACCTGATAAGAGACGTTCCTATCATTGAAACTACCCACACTAGTTTGCGACAATGCGATACATGTTTTGTTGCTGCTAACTGCCCTGCATTTAAGCCACAGAATACTTGTGCTTTCAATTTGCCAGTAGAGGTAAAGACTAAAGACCAACTTAAGGGTTTGTTAAATGCCATCATTGAGATGCAAGGTGCTCGTGTTGCATTTGCTCGATTTGCTGAAGAACTAAACGGCGGGTACCCGGATCCTAACACTGGGCAAGAGATTGATAGACTATTTAAGATTGTTAAGAGTTTGAAAGAACTTGAAGAAAATAAAGAGTTTGTCAAATTGACCGTAGAACGTCAGACTTCGGGCGGTGTACTGTCAGCTTTGTTTGGTGATAAAGCTAACACCCTAAAGGAGTTACCGAACGGTGGGATTTCTGAGGAGAATACCACTAGAATAATCTCTGATCACATAGATTAATTATGTAAATACACCATCATTTTAGAGAAGGGTACTATTTTGTTTTCTTTTAAATTAGCCGAGGATTTCGTCAACTCATACAAAGGTAAGACTGTTCCTTGGGGGTATTCTGACGCAGCGGGAAATAGTGTCGGAGAAATTACTTTCTTGCGAACATACTCTCGTCTTAAAGAGGACGGTACTAAAGAAACTTGGGTTGAAGTTTGCGAACGCGTAATCAACGGAATGTATTCCCTTCAAAAAGACCACGCTAAATCCCAACGCTTACCTTGGTCAGATGCTAAAGCTGCATCATCAGCCAAAGAAGCATTTGACCGGTTGTTCCAATTGAAGTGGACACCGCCAGGACGCGGACTATGGGTAATGGGAACTCCAATTGTTAATGAGCAGAGGAACTCTGCCGCACTACAGAATTGTGCTTTCGTTTCTACAACTGAGATGACGAAGCTCAACCCAGCAAAACCATTTGCTTTCTTAATGGAAGCATCCATGTTAGGTGTCGGAGTAGGGTTCGACGATAAGGGGGCTGACAAGGACTTCACTATCTATGAACCAAATCAAGGAGACACATATGTTGTACCAGACACCCGAGAAGGATGGGTCGAATCCGTCACGTCCGTCATCAATGCTTACCTCAAGCCAGATAGCAAGGCTCCAGTATTTGATTACAAAGAAATCCGTCCAGCAGGCACTCCAATCAAAACGTTTGGCGGAACCGCAGCAGGACACGAACCGCTAGAACGACTACACAACTATATTCATAGAATTTTTAAGGGACGTGCAGGAGAAAAACTAACCCGTAAGGACATTGCTGATATTGGCAACCTAATCGGGGTTTGTGTTGTATCTGGAAACGTACGTAGGTCAGCTGAGCTACTCATCGGTAGAATTGATGATGAGGACTTTTTGAACTTAAAGAATGCTGAAGTTTATCCTGAGCGCAACTCTTATGATCATAAGAATCCGGGATGGGCTTGGATGTCTAACAACTCTGTTGAGGCAAAAGTAGGTTCTGATTTCTCTAAGATCATTGATGGCATTGTTCGCAACGGCGAGCCAGGAGTGGTCTGGATGGATGTTTCACGCAAATACGGTCGTTTGATTGATCCACCTAACAATAAAGATTGGCGTGTTGCTGGGTATAACCCATGCGCTGAGCAAAGCCTAGAATCTTTTGAAATGTGTACATTGGTAGAGACTTACTTGAATAGGCACGACTCGTTAGAGGACTTCAAGCGCACCCTAAAGTTTGCCTACTTATACGCCAAGACTGTGACACTTCTCCCTACTCACTGGGAAGAAACTAACGCAATCATGCAACGTAACCGCCGTATCGGAACCTCAATTTCTGGTATTGCTAACTTTGCTGACAACAATGGCTGGACTATTCTCCGTGACTGGCTCAATGAGGGCTACGCTGTAGTCAAGGGATACGACGAGTCGTATTCTGAATGGTTGGGTATTCGTCAGTCAATCAAGATGACCACAGTCAAGCCATCTGGCACCGTATCCATTCTTGCCGGTGAGTCTCCTGGAGTTCACTGGGCATCCGGAGGTAAGTTCTTTAATAGAGCTATTCGTTTTGCTAACTCTGACCCAATGCTCCCATTATTCAGAATGGCAAACTATCAGGTAGAGCCAGCATCTGAATCACCAGATACAACTTCGGTCGTGTTCTTCCCTATCCAAACCAGTGCAAAACGTGCTGAGAAAGAAGTATCTGTACATGAAAAGGTAGCGCTTGCCGTTGTAACGCAACGCTATTGGTCAGATAACTCTGTATCTGTAACTGTGACCTTTGACCCTGAGAAGGAAGCAGACTCTATTGCGTCTATCCTTCACATGCATGATGGTCAGCTGAAGACGGTTTCGTTCTTGCCTATGGGTAACACTGTATACCCACAGATGCCATACACTCAGATCACTGAGAGTGAGTATGAAGAGGCTCGCATGAAACTGTTCCCAATTGACTTTGCCGGTGTGTACGCAGGTATGGCCGCAGATGCTGTTGGGGAGGCGTACTGCACCACAGATGCCTGTGAAGTTAAACTGATTAAAGATAATAATTAATAGTGTACGATTTTCATACCTACTAGTACTGGGAGAGTTGCAATGGAAGATCTAAATCCAGACCTTTTTGATGAGGACTTTGAAGAAGACTTTGAAGACATCATTGATGAGTTGGAAGAGGAAGATATTGAAGACCTAGAAGATCTATTTCTAGACGACGAAATCGACTCCTAAAAACGCCAACACAAACATTTGGCCCCCCGTCGTGAGACGAGGGGCCATTTGCTTTGTGTCTTATTCTTCAGTTTCCCAATGCTCACATTCATCTGGACCTATTTCACATAGCTCCAGACTTCCATTACCAATGCCGTGGGTATTTGTTTCATCCCCCCAGCTAAATGAGACAGGAATAGATAAATGGGCATCATCTTTTAATTCAAGAAGAAATGCCACGTAGCTGGTATTAAATGATTCAGCGCCTGTAACAACTTCTACAAACTCCTTAGCATCAATACCGTCAGGTATTTCATACGTAACTGTTGCGGTAATCATTCTTGGTCACCACAAGTGCAATGACCACATCCGCATTGTTTTTCCTCAGAAACCCCAAAAGTTGCAGAAGTAAACTCATAAAGAGGTTCGTCTGTTCCTTCTTTGATTTCTTTAACTATGTCATTAATTGATTTAAATGGCATAACCGTTTCGTAATCCATTACGCGTCTGCCTTCCAACTTAGCTCACCCGATAGGTGTGTTGGTTTTCCAGCTTCATTGGTAGCACCAACTACCATCTTAATTGACTTACGTGGGGTATTTTCTTGCACGTATGCCTTCAGGTAACGCTTTGCTGCTGATGGGTTAGCCCACGCAGAATGTGTTACGTCATCACAGCAATCGATTGTAAGGAGCCATGCTCCACCCTTCTCAACTGCGGTGTTCTTTGTTAGTGTTGCAGTTAGTGTCTTTGTTATTTTAGCCATGTGCTATTCCTAACCTAGTTTGATATCTTCATTGAAACCTACTTGTTTTAGGTCTCTCAGTATGTTTTTTGCGGCTCTCCAGTCCCCAAGCGAGTTACCACCGAAGAATACTACCTTATGTGTCTCGGGGTTTTCGACACGGATGTGTTGTTTACCCTTGGTTACCGTGACTTCTAGCCCTGCATTTTCTAATGCAGCCACTAGTTTTCGTATATGTTTGTCTTTAATAGTTCCGCTAGCGAATCCTATTTCAAACATGTATTTTTCCCTTCTATTATGATATAGACTATACACGTAAACTCTTAAAGCTCAGAGTTCACGCCTTCAGTTGGAGTCCTCCGGAGTGCTACCGGAGGCTTCACTCATCTACTACTTCAATCTGGATAATCTTGCAAGACTCCCCGGGACGTTTCCACTCGGTATGTGGAACCCACTGCCCTAGGTTTCTATCGAATACCCATAATGACCAATCAGCATTTTTATAGTCCGTTGGATCATCAATACGCCATGGGGCAATGTTGACGTCAAACGTGATATTCAAGTGATGTGGTTTCATTCACTTCCCCCTATTCGTTGTCTGGGAAATAATCAAAGATGTCCTCATTAGGTTCATAATAGAACTTAAGGTTCGAGAACGACTCTGTTTCTTGTTCTTTCACGCATTCTCCATTACTATACATGTGATAGCCAGAAAAGTCACTTCCCGACTCGTCGTATGTATGGTAAATGTTTGTGTTGGGGAATTGTTTTGCCATGTGTTTGATTACTGGTGTGGGTGGCGCCCACGCACTATCAAACTCCATGGTTACTACTCGTTTAGTTTCTTTTACTTTACTAAGGAATGAGACATTGACGTTAGCATGCGTATCACCTATGATACGTGCTTCTACATCCCACTTAGTTCCCCAGTTATTTACTTGCCAGTCATACCAATCAACTGCGCCATACAAATCTCTAAGGCGTTGTTTTTCTTCCTCAGGATTTCTTGATGGAGCTGTTGTGTTTTTTAGTTCTTCTGGGGTTGTTATTAATTTACTTAAAGACAGGCTTGAGTTGCCGTCTTCAACTGTATCTAACAACCTTTGAACCTCATCTGGCTCCCCACTTATAAGCAAGGTATTGGTGCACCAGTTAGGCATCTTCACCCTCCGTGATTAGATAGTCAGGTTCTGTAACGTAACATTGCTCCAGAACTTTTTGGTGAAGTTCTTTACGCATAGTAAGAAAAGATTCCCTTGGCCACCCACTCATAATTACTCTCTTTAATAAGTGTGTTAAGGAATAACTTGGGTTGTTCTTTTCTGCATAGTTTAAGGACAACTTACATAGTTGGTCATTTCCCATTTCATATGCAAACATACCAGTTAGGGTAAAGAAAGGAACATCTTCTCCTTGCTTTGCCATACCTGCTAAGAATGTAGATAGTTTTAATACATCTTTCATATCATGCTTAACAGGCAAGCCCATAAAGAAGTCTCTAACTTGGATGTCATTGTTAACAGCAAAGATCATCCGTGTTCGTGCTTCTTCCATGATTTCATCTACAGGAACACCTACGTGTAAGGTTATTAGTTCACACGCTTCTTTACGAGTTATAGTGATGCTCATCTGGTGCCACATTCACTAAACAATTGGGCAGCCATAGCCATGCTACTTTTGCCAGTGCGTGTCCATTCCATGAACACTCGTTGGTATTCTTCGCCAACTGGGTGGTACACAATGCATGTGCACTCACCCGAACGATTGACGAACTCTTGTTGTGCTTTGAGTTGTTCACTCATTTGTTTGCTCCTCTAGTCCTAGCATTGGTAATAGGTCTTCTGCATTGTGCTCTTTGAGCAGTTTGCGGGTTTTCTCTCGGTATGCAGCATACTGAGCATCTTCCTGCAATTTCATTTGTTCAGATGTTTGATAGAGTTCATATTTACTCATGACATGACTCCATCTAACACGATGCCGTTATCCATAGCCCAATCTTGAACTGTAGATATTGGTTCGATGGTTAGGTTAGCCCCACCATCGGGTAACAGGTCTGACACGTGCAATAAAAACATTTCTGCTGACTCATAATCATCAAATGTTTCAACTAACGTGCTTGTTACTTCATCCCATATTGTGAACATTATTACTCCTAACGTATTCTTGATCGTTTGCGGATTGCAGATGTAACAACCTGTCGTGCAAAGGGAAGCAGGTCTTGGGCATTACTGATTCGACCAAAGACTTCAGACTTGTGCTTTAAGCCTTCAAGGGTTAGTTGATTGCTATCTTCCACATAGTATTTGAACTCTTTGTCGTTCATGATGAGGGTCATTGCAGTAAGAATCCCACGGCGTGAGATACGCTCAATTAGCTCGTCATTTTTGTTTGTGTTGAACACACCATCAGTAACTATAAACAGCATTTTGTTCTTCTTACGAGAAGACATGAGAAGCTGTTCAGCGGCTAGCAATGCTGGATACGGTTCTGTTCCACCATTGCCATAGATGAACTTATACTCAGTTTTGTGAGCATGTTCGGTGCGGGTGTAAGCAACTTCGGCTTGGTCATCAAATGCATAGACTGTTACCGGTGCTTGAATGTGTTCTAGTGCTCGTTTGATAGTCCAGCATGCAATAGATGCTTTCTTATCATTCTGTCCACTAGACATTGAGCCGGAACGATCGACAAGGATGACTGCTTCAATATCGCAACCATCATCGCCTTCCTCCCAACGATCAAAGGCTTGGTCAATCTCACAGCCTCTGATTACACGCTGCACGTTAAGACGACCAGATGGAGTTTCTTTAGACCATGCTGGTTCTGAATCATCACGCAACCGTTGTAGTTCTTTAGCGAACTTACGATAGTTAATGATTGCTTCTTGTGGCACAGATGTGCTGCTGAATTTGCCACGCTTGGTGACATCTTCGTGTTTACCATCACCGCCCACGATTACACGTTGCTTGGCTTTAATGTCGGCTTGAACATCTTTACGATCAAGCACTTCATTGATAGCGTCATTCAACATGTCATCGATATGGTTAGGAACACCACCCATGCTTTTTACATGGCCAGTTCCTGCTGTTGGTGATGTTGGTGTGTTCACATGTTGGTCTCTAATATCTAGAGCCTCTTGTGTGCTTTGTGGTATGTATGGGCCGGAGCCGTCGTTTGTTTGTGTTGGAGTGTTGCCTGCACTATTGCCATCATTATTAGATGGCTCTGATTGTTTAGGTTTAGGAATAAAAGTAGATTCTTTAGTTCCCATACCGCAAGCACGTGCAGCATCTTTCTCTTGTGCCTTGCCAGGTTCAGGACGACCTTTACCTACTGGGGCACGATCTCCACATCCATTAGGACCGCCACCGAATGATTGTCCATCTAGTCCCATTGGAACTAGAACTTCTTTGTGGAGTCGTTCGACTAATACTTTTGCTGTTTCATAATCTTTGGGGAAAGCCAGCAAACGATACTTGTCTACGATGTCAATGATATTAGGAATTAGCTCAGGAAATGCAAATTCATCTCTGAATGCTTGCCTAATATCCACAGGTAAATAACGACGACCACGAATGCAGAGGTAGTTACCGCCTGTGTCTTCAGAACCACCAAGCCAACGAGCAACTGTTGCTGTTAGGTATGGTGATATTGATGGATACCTTGCTACGAATAGAGTCTCGATGCGTTGGTCCTCCAAGATATTAAACGCTTGGAAGTAGTTTTGCTCTTGAATCCATTGGACTAAGGTTGTGCCTTTGCGAGGCGTATACAAGTGATGACACAGCTCGTGATAGTTCAAGCCGTTCACCTGCGTCAATGTTTCTAAATCAATGTCTTGAATTTCATTAACATTGATATAGATGGCTGCGCCATCAGACCACGCTGGTGCGGGGCCATCAGGCATAACGTGCACTAGCACGGGGTCGCCAGTTAATACTCTGTCGGCCTGTTCATAGACACGACAAAGAGCATTGAGTCGGATAGCACGTTCTTGTGTATCCTCATCTCTGGCTTCTCCGTAATAGCTGTTATCTTCCAGCTGTTCTTGATACATGGTTACCTTTCTTAGATAACGCCATTATGGGAAGCGTATTGTCCAGCCCACTCCATAAGTTGTTCTTCAGGTGATTTACCTTCAGGTTGTTCTTCCACGACAATAGGAATCTCAATACCAAAGTCAGTCTTGATATTGTGCTCGTGTGTCTGGAATACAAGACGCACACTTGCTGCTTCGTCAGCAGAGAAGTGAGCGATAAAGTTCTCAACTGCAAACTCATAACCAAGAGCATCAACAAAGTTGACAAACTCCTGAAGCATGTTAGTTGAGATTGGTGTTTCATACTGACCTTTGCCTGCTTCAACGCGAAGTTGTTTAGCAACTACTAGCAAGGCTTTAGATGTAACCAACTTAGCCTCCACTTTGTCATCGTAATCCCATGGGATTTGGATATCAAAGCGATTGCGGAATGCAAAGTTGAGCGGTGTTGTGCCAATGTAATCTGGATTCATTGTGGCAAAGATAGTGAGGTCTTTATTAGCCTCAATAGTCTCACCGTGGTGGTCTAGCAACGTAATGTTACGACGACCATCTAGCAATGAATATAGAACTGTGTAAATCTTAGGGCTGATGAAGTTAACCTCATCGAGCAATAAGACGCCACCATTGCGAACAACGTCTGTAACTGGGCCATCGATCCATGCAAATGAACCATTGCCATCAGATACATATTTACCAGTCATCTGGCTTGGCTCCATTGAAGCGTTACCAGATACTGTTGCCATGCGTAAGCCGCGTTCAGCAGCCCATGCTTCAACAGATGTAGTCTTACCTGGGCCGGTTGGGCCGTAGATAAGGACGTTGATGTTCTGTGAACGTGCATGGTCAAAGATTTCAAAGTCCTGACGGGACCAGATATCTCTATGCACATAACGCTTAGCAAGTTCAATGCGTGGCACTGAAGCAAGCGCTGCGTTAATCACTGCTCCTTGTTGTGCAGAGGTTGTAGGAACAACTGTCTCTGTGACTGGTGTGATGGTTGGTGCGGGGATTGTTTGTGTTGGAACAACACCCATTGGAACAGGCGAGCCTGGCATACGACGATTGTCAATTACATATTCTTCAAGCGAATCATCACCATTACTTACTGCTTCATACAGTTCGCAAATACGATCTACGAATGATGTTGCGTCAGTGTTAGCTGTTGCTTTTGTATGTGCCTGACATGCCTTGGTGCCAAGGACTGGGGAATAGCCTTTGCTAGTCATTGCACGCTCATCTGCTGCTGTAACGTACACAGCAACTGGTGTTCGTGTTAATGACTCACCTGTAGATATCTCTCCAGTAATACTATCTAGGTCTGTTTCCTCCCACTTATTGTGAGGGCCTTTAGTCCCGTCTGTGTTACGTGAATAGATACGTACATTTCCATCATGTGGAGTGATTAGAACCTGACGGCGATTTGCCCCCATAGTTGGTTCATATGACTCCGTGAATACAGCGATATCCATAGCTTTTACCCCTTCTTTGGTAATGGAATCGTTTGTCATATTGCTATGACATTCCCTAACTATTTGTTAAGGAAACTTAGTCTTCTTCGTCATTTAAGACGCGGTTCTCTATAACGGCAGCCATTTCAAACGCTACCTGCTTCTCACGAGGCCATTTAGTAATTAGGTCAAACAACACGCCGTTACTTTCGGCTTTATCAATGATAAATGTTAGTTGTCCTACTGCATAATCGTAGAACTCTTGCTTTTCAACTTCTGACAGCTGATTGAATTCATCTTGCCAATCTCTGCCTTCATCTTCGTGGTTATCCTCACACGCTTGGCACATGTTGTTCTCCTTTGGTTGATGGTTGAAGCCGTAGGCCACCCACCTAGTGAGTGACCTACGGCGTTGCACACAACTTACATACGAAGGTAATAAAGGGACTGAACTCATTAGCAACTACGGGCTCGCTCACATGATTTTGCTACCTGGCAGAACGGTCAGTTGGACTTTGTGTCACGATCGACCATAACGGCGCAGGCCATGGTTATTGCTTTCCGGCTTGGGTTTGGTTTAGTATTTAAACGAGTATTTCTTGTTGTGTGCCTTCTGCGGTTGACTGTATGCGGCCGTGTTTGTGTTGGTTACATACCTGTCATTGAACGCCACTTGCTTTCAGCATCAGTCATTTGTCCAATGACTAGTGTCTGATAGAAAGGGCCAGGCATTTGTTTCTTTAGCGCAACTGCAACAGACCAGATGTGTGGTGTTGTCATCTCTGGTCTATTACGCATCATTGCATCTACTGCTAGGCGCTTGTGCTCCCAAGAGAATGCAATTGTTGTTAGGTATTCAGAGTAGCAAAGAACCTTTTGTGTATCTTCGGTGCTACGCAATGCGGTTGACAATGCGCGTAGCACTATGTCGTGGTCAGTTACATCTCGCAAGATGTAGCCAAGCGTTGCATCTCTGAACTCTGGTAGAGATGAACTCTCTACTATGTTAGATGGAATATAGCCTTGAATGATTTGCGTAGCCGCTTGTAGCGGACTAGACGCATCTCCTGCTGAAGGCATATACTCACCGGTATATTCAACTTTGTAGTTGGACATATGCTGCGATCCTTTTCTCTAGTTCGGTTGGTGGTCGTTTAACTATGTTGCCATCTTTAAGTTTGAGCGGTGAACCGTCCCACTTAAATGTTTCTAACCTGCTGCCGTAGTCACGCTTGCGTGTCCCGTTGCATGAGTAGCATTGTTGTCCTCGTTTAACTTCGTGTCCATTCAACACGCCGTGTTCACATGGAACTTTATGCCAACTTGATACGCTGGTTCCTTGCACTGCTTCAGGGTGTTCTGCACAAGGCCATTCGTTGCTGCAGTAACTTGAATTACACCAGCTATCAATTCTTCCGGTTTGTTTACAAGTTCTACAACCTTGTATTTTGGGTGGGGTTACCTCTGCGTCTTGAAAGGTCAAATAACATTGATAGTTCTGTTGTTTGATGTCTTTAATACCAGAGAACTGGCGGATGTTGTAACGAACAGTTTGAGACCTAAGCGTTTGCCAAGTCCCACCAAAGTGGGTAGCAACTGTTGGGGCTTCTATAGTTACAGTTCCGTCTTTATGATAAATAACAGGGGTCATGTTAGACCAATTGTCATTTATTGCAATGTCTCCATTGCTGCGTTTAGTTAAGCGCAACCCACGCATATACAAAGGGCGAGTCCATTTCTTGCGACCTTCACTTAGATATACGCTGGCTGTGTCATAGTCTGTAACAGACCATTTGCTGATTGCCATTGTTACTTGGCTTCAACAGTTTCGAAGATAGAACTATCGTTTATAGCATCAAATGCTTCTTCACGATAACGCTCTGTCATACGATTATCGTCATAGTCCTCATCAAACCATACGATACTGATTGGATTACGACGTGCTACTACAGGGGACACTTCATAGAGTGCCATACCAAGACCATCTATGATGCCACTGTGGTATGCCCTGCTGTGTTGCGAATCGAGGTCATGAAGTTCGAGCTCTTGCTCAACCATCATGCGCTCTATACGCTTTATCAACTTACGTTTTGTGAACATGTTGATCCCTTCTGCTGTTGTGCGGTTTGTTTGTGTTGGACAGGGGTGCCACCTCCCACGGTATCCTGACTCTAGCCTCGGCACACGTGGGTTACCCCGAGGTGTGCTGTCATCAGCAAACGCATTTAGTGTTTGATGTTTTGAGTGGTTGCACAGCCAGGAGTAGTTTCCCCATGGGATACCTAGCCACTTACAAAACGAAGGCACTTCTTACTAATGCTCCCCCTCAGTTCTTGGCCACTCATTATGCCCCTGCCCAACGTGCTTGCATAGACTGTGACATCTATACAAGCTCCATCACATTTGTATACCGCATGATGGTGCGGTCTTACGAGGGCCGGTTTTCGTTCAATAGAACTCCCGCCTTCCGTGTAAGACTAGTCTTTAAGAAATGACTGTGAGTATATTTCGTCTAACTGTGTGCGTTTGTATCCTTGTTGCTTACGCTCAAAGATACGGTATGACTGTAAGTCATAATACTTACTACGCCATAGGTATGCAAGAGCTGTAATTCCTACTGAGTAAAACAATAGGAACAGGAATAGCCATGATTGGCTAGGCGTCATTGGAAACACTTACTGTCTCCTTTCTTACTTTGCCAGTGCGCCAGTGTGGGATAGTTGGGTGGTCAACACGACCGCCTGCTGCTTTCCAGGCTTCACGTTTCTCATGGTTGCTTGCACTGCGACCGTTAATACGACCTGGTCTAGACTCAAACTTGGATTTGACTCCATCTGGGCCAGGATTCTTTTTCCATGCTTTGCCATTAGGTCGGCTATCATTTCTTGAACCGCCTGATTTTTTCCCTGCCATTGAAGGCTCCTTTCGGGGGTAGTTGTTATGGACATTGGCATGTCCCTTGTGTGCACTGCCAATTTAGCAATGCTTCGTGCTCTGTATAACCATTGAGAACTTCAATGGCAATGAACAGGTCTTTCTTTAACTCATCAAGAGTTGGGGAATGGGTTGTTGGGGAATTGCTTGTGCCAGTTTTCTTTGACGTAAGCGATTTGTTTATCGTACTGTTCGTTAAACCATTCTTTGGTGTAGCCACTGCAGTATTCCTCCTCTGTATTTGAGTGCCAGTTAAACACTGTGGTCTCAGGTATACACATGAACTTTGTGAACTCGTGGGCACACTTGTGGCACAACGTAAATTGCAGAGGGTTCTTACCACCCTCAGCATAGATGTTGTCTACGAACATTGCGTAGCCACCATCTAAAGATATATCTAAAGCAACAGGTATATCAGAGTCCATAGACATGGGCTTGAATACTTGTGGCTCCTGACAGCGTGCACATTCGACTATGGTTATAGTCATTGCTTTCCCTTCTGTTAGGTGAGCAGTTTAGCCTTCACATGCTCAGGTGAGACGCAGATATACCCCGATGCGCGGGACGTGTTTTACCTCAGGTCTCGTCAGACCAACCACACCGAAGTGTGTATCCCTTTCTCTGGGAATTACTTACGCCATGCTCTGATGGCTGCGATGAAGACTAATGAGATACAGATAATCACGATAGTCTGTGGCTCGAACTCAATATACATTACATTGACTCCACTTCTGCTAGTTGCTTAGCCAACTCATCTTGTTGCTCTTTGAGAGCAGCAAGCTTGGCTTCTTTTATCTTGCCTTTGGCAGTTCCTAAGAATGATGCTAGTTCAGCACACTCTTCAAGAGTAAGCCGGATTGTTTTGCCTTTAGATACATCAACAGTCAATGAATGCTCATTAACTTCGTATGTCAATGCACTATCGCAAAAACAATATGACGAACGACAGCGGCACATATCTTCTCCTTTTTCTGGGTTGATTTTTTTGATGTTGTTCAAATACATAGTTCTACGACACACCGGCTCATTGTTCTCATTGAGACCATAAGACCAATACTTGTCATAGATACCTGATGTCTTTGTATAGTTTGAAGGCATTTCCATTAGTACTGAGATATTCTTCCAACTATTGGCGCCGATAGCAACGACACGCCATGTGTGGGTGTTGTATTTATCTTTATTTGATCTTACATAATCGCCTACTTGAATAGTATCCACTGCCCACCAATATGACTTATCTGGGTCAATTGGGGGGTTGTACTCATAGAAACGCTCTAGTGTCATTGCATTTGCTACACCTGACACTGCGTCTCCCTTCTGTCATCTACCTCGGTTGAGATAGATAGACGGCACACTGAATTACTGAAGGAATTGCGTGAGACTCACAGCCACAGTCCCTCTTGCGTCGTTTCATTCTGTATGTAAGCACAGTCGCGTCTTTTCCTACATACTCCACTCTTACTTGGATAGGTAACTATCAGCCACAGGATTCCTCAGGCACCCAAGTCCGTTCTGTTTCGCTTCTTCACTTTCCATCTATCTTCATAGTTACACCCCAATAGATATTCAGTTCTCCGTGCAATCGACAGCCTATTCAGTGTGCCCTCTGTCCATCTCAAACTTCGCGGGGAAGATTTGGTGTATTACTTACAACTAGTGCAGTAATTGACCGCTCTGATGTTATTTATGTGAACACGATAAGGCTGTCCACAGTGATGACATACAACATCTGTCATCTCTTTCTTCTTACGGGTAAAACCTATCTTGATCGATAGTGTGAACATAATGCTCCTTCTATTGGTAAAAGGTATTACCAATGAGAGATACATAGGGAAAGTCGACCTACACGCTACACAGGCAAATTAACACCTTACGAGCCTCAGTCTGTCGTCCTATGTATCTTCCATCAGCAACACTAAAAAAGCGCGGGGAAATTATCTACCTGATGACTTACCAGATAGGAGATGAGGAGAGTCAGCCTCTACATAGGTAAAGCCCTGCTTAGGAACTAAAATGAGCCTGTATTGCTCAGCACGCTCTCGTAACTGATGAGCACACTCAGGAGCCATACAATACTCATAGCCTGCTTCCCATCTCTCTGGATGCACAGGCTGTCCGCAATAGATACAGTTCATAGCTATCCTTTCATACACTCTCAGATAGAGAGTGAGAGGCACACCTGCTTAGCACTCAAATACTATGAAGACCCTCCTCATAGATGAACAGATGTGCCTTCCACAACCTACCTGATAACAGACCCTAGACATAGCCCCAGACCTGGTGTGTCTCTCAATGCTCATAGTTGTCAATTTGACAGTAGCCAAACTATCTATGATGTGAGTTGTATCACTATGTGAGAATGAGAAAGCCCTAGCCGACATTGTGAAGGGGACGGCTAGGGCTTCTCGATAGACAGAAGACACGAAAAGTAGGTAATCGTGTGCGGGGGTCTGCTACTTACATAGCAGAGTGAGCCGATTGGTCGGCATAACCCCATCTACGCCCATAGATGACTATGGACATAGATAGAGAGTGGGGGGATTGCTCCCCCCACTAACTACGAACTAGGCGTTCTGTGCGACTTTGAGTGGTGCGTAAGCCAACTTCTTCTCAATGATTGCTTGGAGAGTGAGAAGGTCGTGGCGAACTTTAGGCGATACAGAACCATCAATAACCTTCTCAATCTGAGAAGTAGCGTTCTTGATGTAGCGTTCCGCATCTACGCCTAATGAGATGTCAAGAGAAGCCTTATCGGCTTCTGCTGTGGCAATCTCTTGCTCTATCTCCTTGATAGAAGCAACGAAGTCTGGCTGTGTAAGGTCGAATAGACCTAGCACCTTGCCATACTCCTTAGCAAACACATTACGCATTGAGTAAGCCACCGCTGGCTCGAAGCCATAGGTAGATACGGCGAACCCGCCGAGTAGTGTGATTGCCTTAGAGGCTTCCAACTTATCTACGATAAAGTCGGAAGGTGTGAGCGTCTTATCGGCGCTGAAGTGCTTACCCGCTTGGGAGATGGACTCTAATGAGCCACCCTTGCCACGAGTAGCCAACAGGGCAGATAGATTTTCGCGTGCGGACATAATAGTCCCCTTCTGCTAAGACTTACTAGATGTAAGCCCGCGCCCGTATAGTGGGAATCGAACCGCACTATACGGCGCACACAGAATTACCTACTTTCTAACCTTCGGTCTGACCGCCTTCACTATTAGTTTATTTGTCCGTTTGGTTTGCTTTTGTCCGCTTTGTCCGTTTTGGGGGGGTATGGGTTAAATGTCCGTTTTGTCCAAGTTTGGCCAGGTGAGACGAACTGTTGGGAGTATCTATGCTCATACAGTGGCCTAAGTGCGATAGGGTGGGGGAATGGACAAACTAACTGTTGAAACCTATTCACCTTCAAACACAATTAATCGGGTAATACCATCTCCAGTACCCTCTTCAAGGACAATTCCAGATTGGTACAAGGAAATACCTAGGCATAGCGATAATTTAAATAAAACACGAGACACTCTTACAGCAAAAGCATGCATTCCGTATCTAGACGCCATGACAGCTGGGTATATGTTGACTACTTGGTGTGATATTAAAATTATGCAGGTAGAGGTTGAAACTGGTTTTGTACCAGATTTAAGTTGGAATTCAGAGTTGTGGCCTCTTGAGGTGCGGTCATCATCTGTTTCACTTGGGTTACAACGTATAAATGGTTATTCGGAATGGTCTTTTGCTTGGAATGTTCCTTGGGGAATTAAAACTCCGGAAGGGTATAGCGCTCTAATTACTCATCCTCTTAACAGGCCGGATCTACCATTTATAACTTTTTCAGGGTTAGTAGACACAGATGCCTTTGCAGCACCAGGATCAGCTTTATTTTGCGTAAGTACAGGATTTGAGGGGATCATTCCTAAGGGAACTCCATATCTACAGGTGATACCTATCAAGCGTCATGAGTGGGAAATTAAAGTAAATAATGATTTAAGGGGGAATCAGAACAGTTTGCGAGAAGATGCTATAGATTCGGGTGGAGGAGCATATAAATTAAAGCATTGGACTAAAAAGGACTACTCCTAATAACCCAGGTTATTTATCAGTTCTAAGCAGTAGCCAAGAGATACACTCACTCCATATGGATGATCGGGAGCGCCTAGAGCGCTGGACCTGCCAACTATGTAGAAAAATCTATGTAGTGCCTGATTTAGCTCGCATGTGCGAGGAGAAACATCTGGAGGAAGAGTACGATGGCTAGAGACGGCGTAGGACGGGATTTAGACCGCCTTAGACAAGCCTATGAGGATGAGACTAACAAACGTCTCAACCTGTCTCTAAGAGGCCGTGAGAAGGTATTTGGAGAGCCTGAGGAGCTAAGCACACCAGAAGGACGGGAAGCTCGGATGACCTCTATGTCATCTACAAGTCCGTGTGGCCCTGGGTATGAATACATTGATGCTCCTCAGAGTCCAGGCAAGACACGCCACAGAGCTGTGTACGCCTGCTACTCCCTAGACAAGGAGATGGAAGTCCTAGTCATAGGCATGAGAGACGGCTCCATGATCCAATACGATGGAGTTGACCCTCTCCTATGGGATGTCCTAAAGAATTCAGACTCCACCCACGATTTTATCGAGCTATACCTAGATGGAGCTCCTTGGAGTAAGACTACATACCAAAACCTTCCCCGAAAAAGGCCAGAGGAGTTTCAGTTGGGTGCTGGTCAGTAGGTAGGCTATTATTGTCTTACCAATCGAAGGGGTCCCATGACAACGCTTGTTGCAATTCAAGGTGATGGCTGGTCCGTTATTGGTTGTGATTCCCGCGCCTCCGATGAAGATGGTCGCTATATGGAACTTGCCACTTCTAAGATTGTTAATAACAACGGTGTACTGATAGCTGTCTCCGGCGCTTCTAGAGGTGGAAACATTACGCAATTTGGTTGGAAACCTCCAAAGCCAGGTGCAACTATTGATTTAGATACATTTATGACTAAGAAGTTTATTCCCTCAATGCGTAAAGCTTTCCAGGATGCAGGCTTTGAAGGTAAAGAAGATGGCGATGCAGCATGGCAAGACTCTAACTTGCTTGTATCTATCCGCGGTGTAATTTACCCGATCTTTAATGACTACTCTTGGGATAGAGAAGCCCGCCGCGTTTACTATGCTGGTAGTGGTGGAGATGTTGCACTGGGCGCACTTGAGGCTTTGAACTATGCAAAAATCAGTACACCCGAGTCCGCCGAAAAGGTTGTGAGACGAGCAATCGAGATCGCCTGTAAGCACGACATCTATTCTGGTGGAGAGATCCATACATACATACAAGAAGCTTAATTTCTGTCACCATTTGTGGGTTCGAACGAACAACCACATTGATCAGTGAGGAAATAAAAAATGGCAGTAAATAACAACGGGAATCTACTTGATTCCTCCGGCAACATTGCCGTAGATTTTGTATGGGGCAACTTTGCTCCACAACCAAATGATGAGCGCACAGACGGCACAGCTGTTGAAGTAGTTGCAAACAATGCAGCACAGAACAAGAGCTGGTCTGGATACTCAAAGAATCCAAGCGCACGTCTAAACGCGTCACTTGGAAATCACTCAGACATTGAAGCAGATTGGGCTAACTTCCCTTCATTCGTAGAAGCAGCAGGTAACTATATGGTTACTGCAGCTTCAGGTAACGGAACAACTGTTACATACACATCACAAAATAAACTTGCAGCTGGAGATTCAGTAAACATTACTGGCCTTACAGCTTCAGCTTACAACCTTTCAGCAGCAACAGTTGCTACAGCAACTCCACTTAAGTTCACAGTAACTAACGCAGCTAACGCTGGTGAAATTACAGGACAGTGGTACGGCAAAGTAGAAAAGACAACAGCTCGTACAGCAGCTGATGGTTATGGTCTTGGTTACATTCAAGTACCTAACGTAGTTGGACAAACAACAACAGTAGCCCTTGACACACTTAAGGATGCTGGTTACGAAGCAGCTAACATCACAACAGCTTCAGCAGTAACCCCAGCTATCTCTAACGTAGCCCTTACAAGCAACGTAGCAACAATTACCACAGCAGCAGCTCACGGCTTTGCAGTTGGTGACCTTGTTACAGTTGCACCAGTTACAGCTACAACACTTGCTGCAACACTTGTTGCAATTGCAACAGTACCTACAGCAACTACCTTTACCTACGCTAAGACAACAGGAAACGTTTCCTCAGCAGCAGATACAGGTACAGCCAAGGTCCCAGCACGTTTCAGCACAATCAAGACACAGTCAACAGCAGCAGGCGCTGCATCTGTGGCTACAACAGCAACAATCACAATCACACCTTACGCAGCTTCATAATCAACACAAACAATTTAATAGCGCAGAGGCCGGGAGAAATCCCGGCCTTTGGCATTTATGTGCCACACAATAGTGGGATTATTTGGGTATGGCCATAGATAAAAAACAGTTCAAGGTTAAGAAGCACAAGCACCACAAGACAGTGGGGCGCTTGGGCGGTGGCTACGCAGTTGGTGGAATTCCTTGGTTCCAGATCTACTACGGTGGGTTTTGGGGTGGAGGAACTGCACCTGGAAACGATAATAGCCCAAATGAAACCGCACAAAACGGTTTTGGACAGGAGTCTGGTTATGGCGGAGATGTTGGAGGATCAACAGGAGCTACAGCTTCTGACGGTGGGGGTTCGGGAGCAATGTGACCAGTGCTCTGCTAGAGCACAATTTGGCGCCTTTTTTGCAACAGGCGTCTTAACATTCTGCGCCCATCACTATAACGAACAAGCAGATGCGCTTACAAAAACAGGCGCACTAGTTAAAATGATATTAATCTAAACAAAGGAACGGATCCTTATTATGCCAGCACCACAGAATAACCAGGGCTTTGTTGCTCCCCGTAGTGGAGGAACAGGAAATTGGATTGGTAAGTTATTTGGAGGTATTGGCGATCAATACCGTGCCCGCTCAATGGCACAGCTTCAACTAGAGTTGCACGGAGAGCGTGCAAAGATAGACACTGAACATATTAAGGAACGTGCTACACACAAAGCTGTTGTAGATGCCGCAGCTAAAGATTATCTTGGTAACACAGGGTTTAAGCGTGAAAAGAGTCGCGCCCGTTTCTACAAAAAAGAAGGCGCTGATCTAAGTGACGTAACACAGTCAAGCGCAACAGGAATTTCATTTCAGAAAAAAGGTTTGGCAGATCGTGCTCTTGGATCACAAACAGGGGTTGGTACACCTGAAACAGGAACCCCAACTACATCACGTGCTACTTCAAAAACTGGTCGTTCTTCAGGAAGTGCTGCAGCACCTAAGCCACCATCAACTAAGTCACCACGTCGTGCACGTCCTACAAAAGGTGGAGGCACTTACTAATGGCTAAAGATACTCGTAACATTCCTAGCGCAGGTGCAGCTAAAGAAGGTTTAAAAAAGATTTCACAAAGAGCAGATGAAGTAATTGTTGCTCAAGCTAAAGACGCTAGTAACGAGAGTATTCAAGCAGGAAATGCTGAGCGCATGGAAGGTTTGCCTTCAAGTACCTCCGCCCCTAAGGATGCACCTGCTGTTGCAGATCCTCTACGTTCTAAGCCAAACATTGAAGAGATTACTCCAGGGCAAGAAGCACGTGCAGCTGCTGGCAATGTAGGTACCGGCCGCGTAAACAAAACTACAGTACTTGATTTTGGAAAACTACCTTCACGTCCTGAAGGTGGTGCAGTACCTGCGTCTGTTAACGTAACAGATAAGCCAGATGTAGCAATCAATCTTATTGATCGTATGAAGTCTGGTATGGGACTTCCTGGAGAAGAACAGGGTCACTTAGACCGTGCTGTTGCACTACACACTCGTGACCGTGAGATCGCTGCACGCACAGGTAAAACTGTTAATGGTGTTAGCCCAACTGATTCTCCTGCAACTCCTTTAAGCGTATTTGGTGGACATCATCACCGTTTAGCAAAGGTTATGCATACCTTTGGTATTGCTGATGAAGAGGTGTACAAGAACGCTGCTTCACAATCTGGTCAGCGTCTTGAGACTTACGTACATGGTTTGCATAAGATTGCACAAGAGCACGAAGACTCTAAGCGTCAAATTACTCACACACCTAAAGAAGGTGCACTTTGGGAACATCCAAGCACTAAGGAACTAATTCCTGTTGCTGCAAATCACCCAGACATGCCATCTGCGTTTACTCGTACAAAAGGAAAAGTTGCACGTGTAACAAGAGATGTTCAAGGAAAGCCAGTAGTAACTCGCTCACATGAGGGCTGGGACTCAATGAAGGTTGCCGGTGGAAAAACTGTTTACCGTCAATACACTCCAGCTGCTGGAATTGATCTTGTAGACCACATGCGTGTAGAGATGTTAAGTGAGCATGGTCCATCAAAGGCTTCTCGTAAGCGTGGTGGAGATATTGCAACAGAAATTGCTAATACAGTAAGCGGCTTAGTTCCTCGTGGAATGAAGCAAATTGGTAAGAAAAAAGTTGCAAGAAGTACAACACCTGCAGTTAGCTCTCGTCCAAAGGCCGCAACACGTCCTCATGGTTCTAGCACTCAGCCTGCAGATAAGAAGTATCGATACACACCAACAAACGTTGAAGATACCGCACCAATACTTGTGCCAAAGGCTCCTAGAGGACCACGAGCAGATGCAGCTCCGTACCCACCTAAGGCTAAGAAGGGCGAAGTCCTCGTTGGTTCAAAACCACCAACAGACCTTCCAACATTTACAAGTACAGGTAAGGGAGCTCAGTTCTCACAACCCGTACTTCCAGGAACTGGTGTACCAAAGCCTGTAATTGAACAGGTTTCTCCTGCTAAGTATCAACGTCTAGAGGGTCCACTTTCTAAGAGTCAGACAGAAAAAATTGGTCAGAAGGCAAGTAAGCAATCAAAGCCTTGGACTGAAGAAGAAATGGCACCTAGAATTAAAGTTGCAGATGAAGTTAATCGCATTTCTAGATACGAACCAACAGATCGTAATTGGAAACCAGAATCAAACCGAGGTCAACAGTTTGCTATCGATACTACAGAGATGACTGGTGCTCAAGAAGTCAAAGCTCTTGCAGCTCAAGGTAGCTTAGCTTCTCAGAAGAGTGCTGGAAAAGAACTTGCTGTACGTCCTGGTGGAAAGGGTAAGGCTAAGAAAGATAGAGCAGCCGCCCCTAAGCCTATGGAACAACTAAGCCTATTCCCAGACTTTGAAGTTAAAGAAGGTCGTAGCAACGCTTTCTACATGGCCGGAACAACACAGCCAATCTCTGAAACCTCTAAGACTTTACAGGGTGCTGCAAAGCAACCATTTGGTAAGCAACCAAATAATAAAGACTTTGAGACAGAAGAATCAGCTGACTCTGTTTTGGACAGACTAAAAGTCGGACCAAAGAAGAAAGCTGACTAACAATGTCTAGGGTAAAGAACTTTACTCCAGAACCCCCTAAGTCTACTAAGCAGAAATCTTTGCGACATAACGCAAGAGAAGCTGCTGAGTACTTAACAGGGCTACCTTACGAGCAGCCTCCTGCACCTGATTTTCACGGCTATGTTAAGCCTGGACGCGGAGCTAGTGGGGAGCACCAAAACTAATGGGACGCTCAAAGAAAGACCTTCATTACGGTTCTAGGGACGGTAGAGGCGGCGTTGTACGCATGTCTGTAGCAGACCGTACCTCTAAAGCTGCACGTCCTTGGAATGAGCCGCAAGTTGTTAATGCGTCATCTACCTACGGCGTTAAGTTTAATAGCTACAAAGAAGTGCACAAGTATGAGAATGCTCTTGAATCTCAAGGTTCTTTAGAATCACACGAACGTTTTACCTGCGGTCCTTGTGGTAAGTTAAACGCATCATGTGCGTGCAAGGGAGATAGTAATGGCTGAAGAAAAAAAGTTTGGTCCCTACAAAGGTTCCAAAGCGAATGGAGGTCGCCCTATCTACGTTTACAAGAAAAAAGTAAACGGTAAGTGGGTTACAACATCGAAAAACAAGGCTCGTGCCGATTACGAATCTAAAAACGGAAAACTACCTAGAGGAACGGATGTTGACCACAAGGACAACAACCACAGCAATGACTCTAAAGGAAACCTAAGGGCATTGAAGCATGGTAAGAACACCGCAAAAGAGAATAAACGAAGAGCTGGTAAGAAAGAAAACGAAAAGTAAATAGAAAAGGCCCGGTCTCCCGGGCCTTTACTATTATTTAATTTTTAGTGAAATCATCAAACCATTTAGTAATGCCTGGTTCTTCAGGGTCCCCATCGTAAGCTTCAGGGCCGTAACCCCAAGAACTCCAATTTGTTCCCCTACCAGTCATGTAGAACGCTGCTTGAGCGTTTATTACCGGGTCTAATAGTTCCACGTCGGTTTTGATACCAAACTTCTCTCTACGGCTTTCTGCCAGATCGCCAAACATATTGATCTGAAATAATCCATAGGAGTTGTCCCCTGTGGCTGAAGTCTTGTTATGTGAGTCTGGGTTACCCCTGGACTCTTTCATAACTACTGACCAAGCTACTTTTAGGTTGTTGCCTTTGAATCCGACTAGGGATAGCAGGTCTTTCAACTCGCTATTAGTCAGGTCTGTTGCCCCACGGTATTTGTCGAGTGGATCTACGACCTCTACTATTGTTTGTGTTGGGCTGTCTGATTTATTTTCTGCGGCCATTGCTACGGGAATCCCGCATATAAGCATTAAATAGGCCACCAGTATTGCGATTTGCGATTTTGCATCTTTATGCACACTATCTCCTAGGCTAGAAGGCCAGTTCTTACTCGATGTGACTGTCACCCACATAAAGCAACCCGGCCTATGTCTGCCGAATTCGTACTGCAACCCTTTTGTTACGTAGTTAGTGATGGCCCAGTCTCCTGGGCCATGGATATACCGTAGCAGTAACTACAGGGGGTCAGCAACCAAGAAACCCCTGTAGAATAGTTTTTAATTATTTGAGAGGAATATCACATGGCAACATGGTCAGCACCGTGGAATACACCACAACCTGTATCTCCTGAGGTAACAGAAGCCCCAAAAGAGACACCAGCTCCAGAAGTAATTGCGGAGCCTGTAGTGGAAGAACCAAAGAAGACAACAAAGAAAACAACTGACACACCGGCTGAATAATGCGTATTGAGCGCATCGTTACGAAACAAGGGCATCCCGTACCGGAGACAGCGCATCAGCCTAAAGGACCATTTCCACCTGAACTGTTTAGATCACCGGAAGTGGTTACTGACTATGTTCCACAACCTGATGGTGGTGTAGATGTACCTTCTGGTGGAACCGCACAAAATAACTTTCAACCATCTAGATGGTTTCGGTGTAAACTCTGTGCAGAACACTTGCGTGAAGCAGAGGTAATGGATCATGATTGTGAGGCTTAAGATTGGCAAACCCAAGAGATATCGGACCTTTTTATTGGCATACCTTGGTTTATCCAGTAAAGCCACCAATTCTTTGGGAAAAAGCTGAAACTCAAGAAATAGATTTTCCTTTTAGAGGCGGGGTTGGAGTTTCAATTCGCCTTCCATTCACTAGACTGGCAATAGTTATTGGTCATTGGAATTCATCCTATGATGAAAGTCAAGCATTAACAAACGCTGTACGTGGACGGGCATTACCAGAAGAAGAAGTTAACTGGGACTTTGTTAGATTCGGAGCACAAGACGATGGGTATTAATTTTAAGAAAAACTCTGCAGCTAAGGCTGAAAAGGAAAAATCTCGTATTGAAAAACGTGTAGAAGCACTGCCCACAGGTGAGTTAATTCCCTGGACAGAAAATGCTCTCTATACAATTGGTCGCAACCTATCTAGTTGGCAAAAAACAAAGGATGCGGGAACTTTAGAAGAGGCTCGAGTTGGTGCAGAAGCTTTGCACGTAATCCTAGAATCTTTGGTAAAGCGACACGCTAATGGATGATTTTGAGTACAACGAAGATCAATTTGAAGAGCTTTATGTAGAGGATGAGTTAGATCAAGAAGACGACGAATTTTCTGAGGAAGTACCTGATGAATTAGACGAACTCTCTAAAGAGTTTGTTAAAGCCCTAATAGACAAGATCATGGCCTTCATGGAAATGCTTGTAGGGCATAAGCTTCACGCATATCAAGAGCCGCTTGCTAGACGCATTATTGAGTCTGTAATCATTAACGACGGCGAAGAAGTAACTGCTCTTGCTTCTCGTCAGTCAGGTAAATCAGAGACAATTGCTAACACTGTAGCTACCTTAATGGTTATCCTTCCTCGCCTTGCAAAGATGTATCCAGATCTACTAGGTAAGTTTGGTGATGGTATTTGGGTGGGAATGTTTGCACCTATTCAGTCACAGGTAGAAACTTTGTACGGAAGAACAGTTTCACGTTTAACTAGTGAACGAGCTCTTGAGGTACTGGGTGATCCAGAGATAGACGATATGGCTACTAAAACTCCTGGAGTTGTGCGTAACATCAAGCTAAAGAACTCAGGATCTACGCTAATGATGATGACAGCCAACCCTCGCGCAAAAATTGAATCTAAGTCTTTCCACCTAATCATTATTGATGAGTGTCAAGAAGCAGATGACTTTGTGGTATCTAAGTCTATTTCTCCTATGGGTGCTTACTACAACGCAACTATTGTAAAGACCGGAACCCCTACTACATCTAAAAATAACTTTTACAGAGCTATCCAACTAAACAAGCGTAGGCAAACTGGACGTTCTGCAAAACAGAACCACTTTCAATGGGATTGGCGAGATGTAGCTAAGTTTAACGATAACTACGAAAAGTTTATTAAAAAAGAAATGTTACGAGTAGGAGAAGACTCAGATGAATTCCAAATGTCTTACAACTGTAAGTGGCTTCTTGAAAGAGGCATGTTCGTCACTTCAACGATTATGGATGATCTTGGTGATACTTCCCAAGAGCTTGTTAAAAGTTGGCATAGATCTCCCGTCGTTGTTGGTATTGACCCCGCTAGAAAAATGGACTCTACGGTTGTTACTGTTGTGTGGGTTGACTGGGATCGTCCTGATGAGTTTGGCTATTACGACCATCGTATTTTAAACTGGCTTGAGATCCAAGGAGATGACTGGGAAGAGCAATACTTCCAGATTGTTAACTTCCTTGGGAACTACGACGTCTTAGCAATTGGGGTGGACTCCAACGGTGTTGGAGATGCTGTAGCAGGCCGACTCAAAGTTTTAATGCCTAGAGCTGAAGTAGTTCCTATTACCTCAAGTCCAACAGAGCAATCTAAACGTTGGAAACACCTACAAGCTTTAATTCAACGACAGATGGTTTCTTGGCCAGCCCATGCAAAAACACGTCGTTTACGTCTTTGGAAGAAGTTTTACCAACAAATGACGGATGCTGAAGTCCAATACAAGGGGCCAAACTTTTTAGTGGCTGCCCCTGATGAAGCCCACGCCCACGACGACTTTGTGGACTCTTTAGCCATCGCCTGCGCTATGACTCAGGATATGGTTATGCCGACGGTAGAAGTTAGTGCTTCTCCATTTTTTTCTTAATTTAGCATTTAAAAACTAGCCCCAGGGTAGAGACTTATACCTGAGGACCCTCAATCCCTATGCATAGGAGAAATAACATGGCAGTAGAAAACATTGCTCCAACACCTCAATTCCCTGAGAAGGTTGGCGCAACATATGAACGCAAGATGGCAGGCGCAGTAGCTGGACAACGTGGACCACTACGTTTTGAAGAAGGCATTGCAACTGACACAGATGTACCAAGCGATTTTCAGCTTGGCTTGGATCAAGGTTATGACACCCCAGCTGGTCGTCCAAACCACAACACTAACGTGTTTGAAAAGTATCCAGAAGAAACAATGAAGCAACGTGCACATGTTGGTTCAGCCGCATGGCCAGAAGCTCCAGCCTTTAACGCAGAATTTTCACAAGGCAACTTTGGTGATCACTCACAGGTTGTTATTGAAGAAGTTATCCGCTCAGGTGGACGCTACCAACGCATGAATCCTGCTCAAGTAGCAGACTAAGTACAGTAGACTGTAGAGGCTTCCAACCCCCGTACCCCTTCTCCGGGGGTTGGGAGTCTTTACTTAGAGAGGATCTAAATTGGCGGACACACCTGCAAATCCAAAACTTTGGAATTTGTTAAGAAGTCAAGCTAAAGCTAAGTATCCATCTCGAGGAACAAAGAATTTATCTTTTCCCGCTAGTAAGTGGTTAAAGGACGAGTATGCTCGTCAAGGAGGGAAGTTCGTAGCTTCAAAGCGTGACGTTGATCCAAAACTTCGTGACGAAAAGCAAGATGCAGAAGACGCTAAAAAGCGTAAAGAAGCAGAGAAGAAACGAAAAGAAAAACAAAGAGGTTTTAAAAATTAAGATGGGGAGTTGTGAATAATGGCTGGTGGTATTGATTTTTCACCTCCCAGTTACAGAGCTGCGTCCTCTGACTTAACTATCTCTATTTCGCCCCTTGGTTTAGTAGAACTTGCGGATGAAGAATTTGAAGTACATGGTCCGAGATTAAATCGTTACTCGCTTAACTGGGCGATGTATCTTGGGCACCACTGGTCGTACCGCCGTGAAGTAGGCGAGTCCCAGATGGTTTATAACTATTATCGTGCGTTTACCGATTACATCATTAACTTTACATTTGGTCGAGGAGCGTCTTT
>Ga0209087_1000097_pt1 | contig 53244 bp, 62 predicted proteins | sample S_130805_EF_Meta_FD_187321 | JGI IMG/M metagenome (GOLD analysis project Ga0209087, IMG submission 187321) | Freshwater microbial communities from Lake Simoncouche, Canada to study carbon cycling - S_130805_EF_MetaG (SPAdes) (version 2) | ecosystem: Environmental > Aquatic > Freshwater > Lake ... | reverse complement strand
GAGGGTAAACTTACCTTGTTGCAAATTAGCAACATGAAACAGATAAATGCTTGTGGAGGCTTGGCAATCATGGTAAATGAGGGTAATATAGAGTCACTATTGACTCTAGTAAAGGAGATCGAATGACTAGATTAAGAACAATATTAAATAAATACAAAGGCAAACCCATTAAGTTTGCAAAGAAACAAGAAGTAAAAGATAATGTAAATCACCCCGCTCATTACACTCAAGGTTCAATCGAGTGCATTGATGCTATCGCAGAAGCAACAAAATATCTACGAGGTATTGAAGCCACAGACACAGGCAACATACTTAAGTATATGTGGCGTTGGAATAACAAAAATGGATTAGAAGATCTACGCAAAGCACGTTGGTATCTTAATCACCTAATCTCTCACTTGGAAGAAACTCAATCCTAATTTAATCCCTTAAACAAGGAGGTCACTATGCTAGATCAAGCATTAGCGTGTTTAGCTACAACTATATTCATGGAAGCAAGAGGCGAAGGACTAGCAGGACAGATCGCGGTAGGCTATGTCTTATATCGTCGTGCTGATTTTAAACCACAAAATATTTGTAGTGAAATGAAAAAACCATATCAGTTTTCTTGGTATGGTAAACTAAAACCACCCGAGCCTCAGACTCTTGTGGGAACATCGTATTACAAAATTGCTTATCAGATATTAAATTTAAAAGCAAAAGATTATTCTAAAGGTGCTACAAATTTTCATCATATAGCATTAAATAATCAGTGGGGCATGAAACCCCGTGTTATAATAAACAACCATGTTTTTTACTAGGACATCAAAATGAAACAAGATCCATACGCATGGGCAATTGAGGAATTCAACATACATGGTGAACTTGTGTGGTCATCGATAACCCAATTTCGCCCGAAAGAATTGTCTTGGATACGCGATTTGCCTACCAAGAAACATCATATAACGATCACACCACTTTATAAAGATGAAACACAAATTGAAAAGATAACAGGTATAAAAAGTTATCGTGAATCAACACAACGTCTTATTGACGCAAACGGAGGATTATAAATGAAAGAAGTTAAAAGTTTAAAACCATCACCACAACCTAACGCAAGTTGGGCTTTTGAAGTAGAGAAGTTAAACGCATGGGCATATTGGGATGAAGCGTTTACTCCCGAAGAGTGCCAAAAGATTATTGACTACGCAGAACATTTTGAGAAAATAAATGCGGGTGTATCTAACAAAGGTGAACTCAATGCTGAAATTCGTGAAAGTAAAGTGGTATGGATTACCCCAGACCCCGAAATTAATTGGGTATATCAAAGACTCACAGATATTATTACAAGATTGAATGAAGACTATTTTAGATTTGATTTGTTTGGTTTTACAGAAGGCTTTCAATTCACAGAATATAATGCACCAAGTGGTCATTATGGTAAGCACGTTGATAGTATGTTTAATGGAACGGTAAGAAAGTTATCATTTGTATTACAATTATCAGACCCTAAAGACTATGAAGGTGGTGAATTACAAATTCATTTGAATGATAATCCCGATGTCATGAAGAAAGAACGAGGCACAGTTGTTGCGTTTCCTTCACCAACATTACATGAAGTTACACCTATTACAGAAGGTAGACGCTATTCATTAGTAGGTTGGATTACAGGCAAACCATTTAAATAGGAGACAATAATGGATAACAAGTATGAAGGCACAGGGTTTATATTAGTAGGTTTAATTGTAGGGTGTTGTATTACATGGGGCATTATGAAATATAACCAAACTCAAACAAAATATAAAATGAATCTTAAATGTGTGCAAGGTGAACTCTATGAAGAGATTAGACCTAACTTTTATGTGAAGTCACACCTTGAATGCTTTGAACAAAAGACTATTACGCCATGATTCCGTTTAGTTACGCAGTAGTGGACGATGAGGGTGAAGTCATACGCAAGTATCGATGGTCTGTCAAGGAGGCAAAGTGGTTTACAGAAAACAATCCTAGTGTTAAAGTAATAAGACTAGAACAAGAACCTAAGCAAACATCAATACAAATTCAACAAGAACTTTTTAATCTAGTAGGAGAGGCAAAATATTAAATGGGAATAAATCCAAAAGTAAAAACAGATGAAGAACTCATCGCACTAGTAAATCAATATATGGAAAAGTATCCAAACGCAACTCGTAATCAAATTGTATTACATGCAACAGGCAGTCAAGGTCGTGTAAGAGATTTAGATAAACGGGGTCTTATTAAATTACCAAAAGCATTACCAAGAGGGACAGGAAGTGGTTGGGGCAAATACTTTTATATTGACTCAAGAAATAAGACGTTTATAAGATGAGTGATGAGATCGATATAGCAAATGATTTAATGCAACACGCTATCGATGTTGGAATAAGGAACGCACATGATCAAATCAAAAAACCTTCTAATCAGACAGGGCATTGTATCTGGTGTGAAACACCAATTAAAGACGACAGACGTTGGTGTTCGGTCGAGTGCCGTAACGAATTTGAAAAATACGCAAAATAAAAGGAGAAAAATTGTGTTAGACGCAAAATTGAATAATTTTGACCCAAGTGCAAGACAAGCGATTCAAGAATTTGAAACATGGCAACGTAAAGTATTTGCGAAAAACGCAAAAAAAGGTTGGAGATTCTTTAACCCTGACTCCCTTGATAAACCTACACCTCGTTCAGCAAGAGACGCATGGGGCGGAACATATCAAAGTGAAGATAAAATAGAAAAAGATGAGAAGATAACCAATAGAATTATGCTTGGACTATTTATCGCATTCGTAGTAATATTATCGATCTTATAAAGTTAATGGGCGAAAGCACTTTTTTAAAACTAAATTTCTTAGACGGTATTTAATTTTTAATGGCAAGTAGCCCACCATTTTTTAAAGGCATTTATGCAACTAGTCACACTAGATTTTGAGACCTACTATGATGTAGGTTTTAGTTTGTCAGGTTTAACTACAGAAGAATACATTAAAGACCCACGCTTCCAAGTCATTGGAGTAGCTATTAAGATTAATGACGAGGTGACACGTTGGGTTACAGGAACTCACAATGCAATCAAACAAGAGCTCGATCAAATCAATTGGAAGGAAACTATCCTCTTATGTCACAACACGCAGTTTGACGGAGGTATTCTTTCATTCACTTTTAATATCATTCCTCATATCTACTTGGATACGCTTTCTATGGCACGGGCTATACATGGTGTTGATGCAGGTGGTAGTCTTGCTGCCTTAGTCGAACGCTATGAACTTGGTGCTAAAGGGACAGAGGTTGTCGATGCTAAAGGTAAAAGGTTAGAAGACTTTGCTATAGATGATCTTCGTCGATATGGTGAGTATTGTATTAACGACGTTGAACTTACTTATAAATTGTGGAACGTGTTATCTAAGGACTTCCCTACAAACGAATTAAAACTGATTGATCTAACCCTCCGTATGTATACCGAGCCTGTGCTTCAAGTGGACGATGCACTCTTACTAGAAAGATTAAGCGAAGTCCAAGCAGAGAAGCAACATCTTCTACAAGGTTTAATGAGTAAGCTACAGTGTCAGACCGAAGAAGAAGTCAGAGCTAAGTTAGCCTCTAATAAACAATTTGCAGAGATACTCCAAGAGCTTGGTGTTATAGTCCCTATGAAGACAAGTCCCGCAACGGGAAACCCTACCTTTGCCCTCGCTAAAAACGACGAGGGCTTTATCGCTTTGACAGAACACGAGGATTCATTTATTCAAGAACTTTGTAGTGTGAGGCTAGGCACTAAGTCCACGATAGAAGAGTCTCGTATTGAAAGGTTCATCGGTATTGGTAAACGTAACAAGGGTATGCTACCTATCCCACTCAAATATTATGGAGCTCATACAGGGCGATGGGCGGGGTCAGATAAGGTCAACTTCCAAAACCTACCTAGTCGTGACAAGAAAAAGAAAGCACTCAAGAACGCAGTCGTAGCACCTGAAGGATACCGAGTAATTAACTGTGACTCATCACAAATCGAAGCCCGTGTTTTAGTATGGCTTGCGGGACAAAACGATGTGGTTAAGTGGTATGAAGAAGGTCGTGATGTTTATTCAGAGTTTGCAAGTAAAGTATATGATAGACCGATTACAAAGAAAGACGCGACAGAACGATTTGTAGGTAAAACTTGCACACTAGGATTAGGGTATGGCACAGGGTGGAGTAAACTACAACATACATTAAAGACAAGCCCTCCTGGAGCGGTATTGAGTGATGATGAATGTCAAAGATTGGTTCGAGTTTATCGTGATGTTAATAATAAGGTGATTGATCTATGGCGCGAATCAGATGAAGCCTTACGCAATATGTCAGCATGGAAAGATAATATGAAGCCTTACTATCTAGGTAATCACGAGGCTCTACTTGTAGCAGAGCGTGGTATTAAACTACCTAACGGGTTATACATACAATATCCGGGTCTTACATGGGATACATCAGAAGCTAAATCTAAATATATCTACAAGTCACGTCGAGGCTTTATCTCTATATGGGGTGGGTCAGTCGTGGAAAACGTAGTACAAGCATTAGCTAGAATTATTGTGGGCGAGCAGATGTTAAAGATCCATGAGAAGTATCGACCCGCCTTAACAGTGCATGATGCAGTGGTGTGTGTTGTGCCTGAGGCAGAGATAGATGAGGCGATGAGATTCATTATAGATATAATGTCAACCCCACCTGAATGGGCAAAAGGATTACCTGTGGCATGTGAGGCTCATCATGGAGCAAGCTATGGAGATTGTTGATGAAACCTTATTATGAGATAGGCAAGAAGTCTACTATATTTAAGGACTTACAAGACTTTGCTTTTCAACCTAGTGAATGGATAGAACATTATAATTTTGATGCTAAACGTATTCCACCCGAGATTATATTTCAAGATGACTTTTTTATTTGGTTATCACACCGCTATAGTTTTGTGGCTGGCATACTCAAGCTAGATCCATATACTTGCTACGATTGGCATACAGATACAAGACGGGGTGTAGGTATTAATATGTTATTAACGCCTGAGATGCGAAGCGTTTGTGCATTTACCCATAACAAAGAAGACGCTGTATTTAAGATAGAAGAACTAAAGTATAAGCCTTCAACATACTATTTATTTAATACGCAAGTACCTCATACAGTGTATAATTTTGAAGCAACACGATATCTTATGAGTATAGAATTTGCTAAAGATAAAAATGAATTAAGTTTTGATGATTTATTAAAAGACATAAGGAGTAACTATGAGTAAAAATACTTCAAGGAATGATGTAACAGGAGATTGGCTACACAGTAAACCAAACTCAGAACAATTTGAAAAGAACTTTGATTTAATCTTTAGAAAGAAAAAACCTGAAGAAACTGAATATGAACTTAATAAATCAACAGGCGAAGTGCAAAAAAAGGAAGACTAATGAATGATCTAGTTAAAGATAAATACGCTAAACAAAAAAGGTATTATCAGAAAAACAAAGAGATTCTTAAAGAAAAGAGAAGAAAGTATATAGAAGAAAATATAGAAAAAATCAAACAATATAGAAAAGAATATTGGGCAAAAAATAAAGAGAAGGGAAAAGAAAAAAGAGATAGAAGTTATTGGAAAGAATATTATATAAAGAATAGAGATAAGTTTAAAGAATATAAAGAAAGAACAAAAGAATACCAAGAAAACTACAGAAAAGAATATTATGCAAAACATAAAGAAAAAGATAATGAATCTAATAGAAGATGGCATCAAGAAAATAAAGAAGCTGCTGCCGCGTTAAGAGCAAAAAGAAGAGCCGCCAAAATAAAACGAACGCCTAAATGGTTAACTAAAGAAGATTACGAAAAAATAAAAACTATATATGGACTAGCTTTATTTTTAAATGAAACAACAGATACTGAATGGCATGTAGATCATATTATTCCATTACAAGGAAAGTTAGTTTCAGGGCTACATGTTCCAGATAATTTACAAGTAATACCCGCAAAAGAAAATTTAATTAAACGAAACAAATATAAGGTAGATCATGGCGACACAACAAATACATAAGAGTAAACGTAAAGCTGATCCGTTCAAAACAAGAACAGGTAAGGATAGACTTAAAGCATTACCTATGACAAAACTATATGAGTTATTAGATAAAGCTGAAGAAGGTAAGAAGAGGGCAAAGATTGCTAAAGAGATTGCAAGAAGAACCCCTATCTGATGGCTAACTTCACTTGGTCTTACTCTGCCTTAAAAGAGTATGAGAATTGTCCTAGAAAATATTACGAAATAAGGGTAGCTCATAACTATACAGTTATTCCAAGTGAGAAAATGATTTATGGCACGGAAGTTCATAAAGCTTTAGAAGATTATGTTAAAGACGGTAAAGAACTTGCCCTCAATTACTTACGTTTTAAACCTGCCGCTGACGCCCTTATAGATATTCCTGGTGAGAAGTATCCTGAATATGAAATGGCATTATATAAGGACAAAACTAAATGTGATTTTACAGATGATGGGCGTTGGGTTCGTGGTATCGTTGACTTACTTATTGTAGATAATGAATATGCTTTTATTGTAGATTATAAAACAGGTAGTAATAAATATCCCGACCCTAAACAATTAAAGCTTATGGCATTGATGACATTCGTTCACTTTCCTCAAGTGAATAAGATCAAGGCAGGTTTATTATTTGTTATGCACAATAGTTTTTTAACAGAAGAATATACTAGAGATAATATAGATAAATATTGGAAGTCTTTTGAACAATCACTTGGTCGACTTAATAATTCTTATGAGCTCAATGTATGGCAAGCTAACCCTACACCCTTATGTAGATTTTGTCCTGTTAAAAATTGTGAATATAATAAGACATAAAGTAAAAGAATATTTGACAATAGTAATTAGACGTAGTAACATACATAGTTCGTAGTAGATAGAAGTCTCGGAGAGACTTAGTTAAATTTTAGTATAGGATTATATGCAAATCATAGATAACACCGCAATACAACTCACTGTGCCCGAGCACATCGTCCCGCACATCACAAGTAATATAGAAAAAGCAGAAATCATTAGCCATAAAGGTAACCTTACAGAGATGATTATCTTTTGGGGTGTAAAAGAAATGACTAAGCTTAACCAACTTGTTTCATTTAGAAGTAACTTACCTTCACCTATTGTAAGAGACTACGCATGGCCAGGTCTTTATAAACCCTTCGACCATCAACGTGTTACATCTGAATTTTTAAGTATCAATCGTCGTGCATTTTGTTTTAATGAGGCGGGTACAGGTAAGACACCATCAGTCGTATGGGCATCAGATTACTTAATGACACAGGGTGAGATCAAACGAGTGCTTATTATTTGTCCTCTGTCTATTATGTATTCAGCTTGGCAAAACGATATATTTAACACAGCGATGCATCGAACCTCAGCAGTGTGTCATGGCACAGCAGATAAAAGAAAAAAGATTATAGCGGGGGATTATGAATACATTATTATCAATTATGATGGTGTTAATATTATTAGAGACGAGATTATTAATGGTGGCTTTGATCTTGTTGTTGTTGATGAAGCAAATGCTTATAAGAGTCCAAGCACAACTCGTTGGAAAACTCTAGCTAAAATATTAAAACCTGAAACAAGACTTTGGATGCTCACCGGTACGCCTGCGGCACAGTCTCCCGTTGATGCATTTGGATTAGCTAAGTTAGTATGTCCTCAGAATGTTCCTAAATTTAGTATGGCTTGGCGTGATAAGGTCATGTATCAAGTGACCCGTTTTAAATGGTTACCTAAATCAAACGCAAGGCATGAAGTCTTTAAAGTATTACAACCTGCTATTCGATATGCTAAGAATGATTGTTTAGATTTACCTGATGTTATGTATCAAACAAGAGAAGTACCTCTTACGCCCCAAGTTCAGAAGTATTATAAGATGCTAAAAGAACAGATGCTTATCGAGGCGGCAGGCACACAGATTAGTGCAGTTAATGCGGCGGCAGGTCTTAATAAATTATTACAGATTTCAGGAGGAGCAGTATATACAGATAAAAAACAAGTTGTAGAGTTTGATATTACCCCACGATTAAAAGCTTTAGATGAAGTTATTGAAGAGACAGAACACAAGATCATTATCTTTGTGCCTTACAGACATACAATAGAAGTTGTGGCAAGACATTTAAATGCACAAGGTATTGATAATGAGTTGATTCATGGTGATGTTTCTGCTACGCATCGAGCAAGTATTATTGGTAGATTTCAGAATACAGAAAGCCCCCGTGTATTAGTAATTCAACCGCAGTCAGCATCACATGGCGTCACATTAACAAGAGCAGATACAATTGTATTTTGGTCACCTGTGATGTCAGTTGAAACTTATCTACAATGCGTTGCCCGTATGGATCGTGTTGGTCAGGTAAATAAGATGACAGTAGTTCACTTACAGGGTTCAGATGTAGAAAAGAAAATGTATGCTATGTTGCAGGGTAAAGTAGATATGCATACTAAATTAGTTGATCTTTATAGAGAGGAGTTAGAAGTATGAGTGATGTTAATGTAGAAGTAGAAGATAGTAGTGTAGAAATAGATACACTAGTCAAAACGTATTTGACTATTAGATCTGAACGTGAGAAAATGTCTAATGAATTCCAAGTAAAAGATGCGGAATTAAAAGCAGAACAAGTTCAGTTAGAACAAGCATTATTACAAAAATGTAATGCTATACATGCTGATAGTATTAGGACGGGTCAAGGCACAGTTATTAAAACCCTCCGTGAAACTTATGTTTGTAGTGATTGGGATAATCTTAAATCTTTTATCGTTGAGAACAATATGATTGAGTTCTTACAACAACGCCTACATAACTCTAATATTAGAGAATATATGGCGAATCACGGTGAAGATGGATTACCTCCAGGCATGAGTTCCATGAGAGAGTACAGTATTACAATTAAAAAACCAGTGAATAAATATTAAGGAGTAGATTATGAGTAATGAATTATCAGTTATATTACAGAACAACCCAGCTCTTGTTCAAACAGGGCTAGATGCAGATACTCTAGCCGTAGCGGGTGGTGCAGTCAATACAAGCAAACGTATCTCAATCAAAGGCGGAGTCTTCCGTAAGTATGCAGGTGGTAAAGAAGTTGGTGCTATTGAAGACCGACACATGAACGTCATCATTGTTAAGATGGCTCATAATGCATCAAGAATGTACTATGCTTCATCATATAAAGATGGTGAGAAGATTGTTCCAACATGTTGGTCTACTGATTCTCGTACACCTGATACTGATGTTAAAAATCCTCCCGCAGCTTCATGCGATCAATGCCCATACAGTGTTAAGAATTCTGTAGCAGGTAATGGTTCAGCATGTCGTTTATCTTGGAGAACAGCAGTGGTATTACCAGATCAACCAGATAGTGACGTGATGCAATTAGTATTACCTTCAACATCTTGCTGGCAAAAAGAAGACAATGGTAAATGGGGTTTCAGACCTTATGTTCAAATGTTAGCTAACAATAATGTTAGTGCTTCACGCATCATTACTAAGATGCAATTTGATACTAAGTCTCCTACGCCTAAAGTATTGTTCTCACCGATTGGTGCAGTTCCACCTGAACAATATGCAATCATTGAGAAGCAAGCTAAATCTCAAGCGGCAGAATCAGCAGTTAGATTAACTGTATATCAAGGTGAACAAACTACAGAAGGCGAAGCACCTGCTCAACCTCAAGTAGTACAACCAACACCTCAACCTACAGTTCAATCTGATCTAGCAGAACCTGTATTAAGAGAACAACCAATAGTAGCACCTACAGCACCTTCAACTAATACAGCAGGTGTGGGCGACATTGTTAAAAAATGGTCAGTGAAAAATTAGAGAGGATATTATGGCAAAGTCATACAGCGATAAGTATTTGCTAAGCCTTGCTAATTTAAACCCGAAAAGATTGGGAGTGCAGTTAGGTAAAGTTTGTGTAGAAGCTAACCTGCCTCCTAACCTAGTCGCTAATACACTAGGGGTACATCGTATGTCGGTTTACTATTGGTTTAGAGGTAAAGCAATTAACGATAAGAACGCAAATAAGGTAGAGAATTTTATTGAAAAAGTCAAGACGGATTTGGAGGGTGGGGTATTACCTGTACCTAATACGATTGATGCTAAAAAATATTTACAGACGATTCATATCGACAAAATATAAAAAAGTAGTAGAATAGGAATCCCCGTTGTACATTTTGAAAACACACAAATTTGTGTGACGGGATACTGTTGACTAAAAAAATAGAAAGTCACTGCAATTATGATTAAAGAATTTTATACAAAAGCATTACCCGAAAGCGGAGTCTATTGCATAGCTACGATTGACCCGATAGTTAAGTTAGTCAAACATAAGTTTGTAGAAAACCTAGTCGACTTAGAAACATTTATTAACGAGAAGCGTGATACAGGATTAAATATCTTTGTCGCACTCAGTTCATTTAGTGGATATAGTCGTAAAGCTGATGAGGCTAAGTTCGTTAGGTCTTTCTTTGTTGATCTTGATGTTGGCGAAGGCAAAGGCTACGATTCAAAAGAGTCCGCACTTAAGGCGGCTGACCAATTTATATTAGAAAATAACTTACCTCCACCTGTTAAGATTGATTCAGGCACAGGCATACATCTTTATTGGTTGTTTGATAGAGACATTCCCGCAGCTGAATGGAAACCTTACGCGGAGAAATTTAAAGATTATTGTATAAGTCGTGGACTTAATATAGACCCTGTTGTTACGGCAGATTTGGCTCGTATCTTACGATGTCCTGATACATTTAACCACAAGACTATGCCTCCTACTCCGACCCTAGTGATAAGTGAAGATATACCTATCTATGTATTTGATGAGATCAAAGAGTTCTTAGGTGAAGTTGAACCTACACTTGAGTCAATCTTACAATCCGTTCCAAAAGGTTTATCAGAAGATCAACGTAAAGCATTAAAGCTAGATAACTTTGAATCTAATTTTGGTAAGCTCGTAGAAGATAGTGAAGAAGGAAAAGGTTGTGCACAGATTGCATTCATTATGGAGAATGTTAAGTCCTTACCTGAACCCTTATGGTATTCAGGGTTATCCATAGCTCAACATTGTGTAGATAAAGATATAGCTATACATTTAATCTCAAAAGAATATCCAAACTATAACGAAAAAGAAACTATAAGGAAAGCACAAGCCACACAAGGTATGCCTCATTCATGTGAGACATTTAACAATGTTAATCCTGGTGTATGCGAAGGGTGTCCTCATCGTGGAAAAGTTACTAATCCATTAGCATTAGGTAAAGTATTTAAGATAGCCGTTGCAGAAGAATCTACACCTATAGAACAAATTATTCCTGCTAATGCCTTAGAAGTAGTTAAAGAAAATACTGTTTTAAAAAGAGGGCTAAATTCATTACCTGAAGAACTATTCCCATATGTATATGGCATACATGGTGGTATTTATTGGACGCCTCCTGATAAATTTGAAGAGGGAAAAGCAGTTTCTCAACAACCTATATTAGTATCACTCTATGATTTATACCCTCTTAAAAGGATTTATAGTCCTACAGATGGCGATTGTTTATTAATGAAAGCAGTATTACCTAGAGATCCTGAAAGAGAATTTATACTTCCTATGCGTTTTGTATATGCATCAGAAAAGTTAAGAGAAATCATTTCAAGTCAAGGGGTATTAATTAATCCAGATCCAAAAGGAACACAACTTATGATGAACTATATAATTAAATGGGGTCATTATTTAATGACTAAAAATGCAGCAGAAATTATGCGTATGCAAATGGGTTGGACAGATAACCATGAATCATTTGTTGTAGGTGAAACAGAGATCATGAAAGATGGTCAAGAAATATCATCGCCTACTTCACCATTATGCAGAGGTATAGCTAAACATTTGAATACAGCAGGGTCATTTAATGATTGGAAAATAGCTGCTGAAAAACTTAATAAAGATAGTCTTGAGCTTCATGCCTTTACTTTGTTAACAGGGTTTGGCTCAATCTTAATGAATTATACTTCTACTTCCGGCGTGACAGTCTGTCTAACAGGTGAATCAGGTGCAGCTAAAACAGGAGCTCTATATAGTTGTTTATCTGTTTGGGGTAATCCTAAAGATTTATCCGTGTTAGATGCAACAGAAAATGGTATGACAGGTCGTTATCTAGGTCTTCATAACATTCCATTTGGTTTAGATGAGGTGGGTAATATGTTGCCTAAAACCTTGTCCCAATTAATCCATAAGATTTCACAGGGCAAATCAAAGATTCGTATGCAAGCATCAGTTAATGCAGAACGTGATCACGAGATGTCAGCATCATTGATTGCTGTGTTTACTTCTAACCATTCACTCTATGACAAACTTACTATTTTAAAGAAAGATCCTAATGGTGAGGTTGCTAGGTTAATTGAGTTTGCAGTTAGAAAACCACAAGCTTTTAATGATGATCCGACACTTGGTAAAGAAATCTTTGATAAGTTTAGATTTAATTATGGCTGGGCAGGGCGTGAGTTTATTAGAGTCTTATTTAAATATACTGATGATGATATAAAAGGCATGATGGATAAATGGGTTGACCGATTTAGAAAAGATTTTGGTGAAGACACAGCTTATCGATTCTATGAAAACTTAATTGCCGCATCATTAACAGGTGGTCAAATAGCGGCTAAGGCAGGGATTGTTCAATATGATTTAGATAAAGTTTATAAAAAAATTGTAGGTGAAATGGTAGCGATCAGAGATAATGTCGTTAAGGTCAATGCTATTGATTATGAAGCACTTATTGGTGAGTTTATTAACATGCATCAAACAGGTATCCTTGCATTTAAAGATGGTAAGACATCGATGGAACCAAGATCACCATTAGTTATTAGAGCCGAAGTAGATAGCTCCTTAATATTTATATCTAAACCTGAGTTTAGAAAGTTCTTATCAGAGAATATGGTAAGCTCAAGGGAGTTTGTATTCCAAATGCAACAAGCTGGTATAGATGTTAAAGAGGCTCGTAAGCGTATGGGTACAGGTTGGAAAGATGCAACAGGTACAATCAATACAGAGACCTATGTATTTAATACAACTAAATTGTCTGAAAGAGCATTAAAGGGTATGAATGAGCCTGCATAATGAACCCGAATGGGTATTCCCGTTTGAAGCTATGGAGATAGGGGAGAGTTTTTTTATCCCCACTCTAAAGACTTCGCCTCTAATCTATGCGATAGAAAATGGAGCTAAAAGAGCGGGTGTTAAAGTAAAAGCTTTTGTAACTATGAAAGATGGTTGCTTAGGTGTTAGGGCTTGGCGTATTGCTTAAAGCCCTGCTTTAACTCGTAGTGCACCAATAGTTTCTACTTGTTTATTAATACGTAAATCAAGCTCATCAATCTTAGCACGTTTCTCATCAGAACTTAAATTACTAATAATAACTCTCTTACGTTGTTCACGTAATGTCTTCATCATAGTTCCTATCTGATTAATTTGAGATCTAATATTTATCATTGCTCTATTTTCTTCAGCGAATTCTTTAACTTGTTCTCTAGTACCAAACTTCATATATTTATTTAAAGTAGCTGTGACTTCATCTGACCTATCTTTAAGGTCGTAGTAATCATTAAGTTGATCTTTACCATTAGGTGAATACATAAAGCTACCTATGAGTGGCACTCTATGTAATGGTGTTGTAGGTAGTTTATTATCAAAGAATAGATTAGCAAATGCATCGGTTGTATATAAAGCACCTGATGCCATCGTACCACCATAACCCTTTAATAAATGATCTAGTTTAAGTGGTGAGATAATTTCTGTTTGACCGAATAGTTTAGCAAGTTCAGAAGTATTTTCTGTAAATTGTTCTGATGTTTTTAAATTCTCTAAACCTCGTCCTACAATAGGATTACCTGTTAAGAAGTTATGATTAGTAGCTACCTCAACAATACCTCTTACACCTTGTGGCATCAAGTTAGGGCTTCCTAATCCATCTACAAAGGCTCTACCTAATTCATTACGTAGTTTAGTTGCGTCCATAGGGTTATTAGTATCAGCACGTGTAACATATTGCCAACCTAATTCTGGGATAGCTTTAGTAAGCATAGCAACTTCATTAGATACAGGAATCTTAAAGCCTGTGCCTGGAATAATAAGTGATCTTACTTTAGTTCTATCATCTAACTTTTGATATTCTTCATCACTTGATACAGCCATACTATAGATAGTAGCTAAAGCACTTAGTTTTAACGCAGTTGATACAAACAACCATTGAGCTTCTTTTCTCTCACGGCCGCTAATACCTTCACCTTTCATAGAGCGAAGTAGAATATCCATACCTTGTATGTAAGCATTCATAAATGGAACAATTTGGCTTAATACTCGAACTGAATTACTTGTACCATGTTTTTGCCAATGGATAATATTCATAGCACGATCCATAGCTAGAACTTTGTTACCACCGATGATAGATCCGTCAGGTTGTTCTACACCACCTGTTTCTAATAAACTTCGTTTAAAGAGCGCACGACGTTGTGCCATATCAGATGTAGCTGCAAACTTTTCTGCTTTATCAAAAGCTTTTTGAGTTAGACTTGTAGCTAACATACCTTGATCTCTTCTGATTTTATCTGCAATCTCTTTAGATGTATGACCATAACCACCACTAATACCTAATCTATTCATCTCTCTAACAATAGGGTCATTTTCTTGATCTTTAAGAATCTTACCAAAGCTACTTACTACTTCACCAATAAGTTTAAATGGGTGATTAACACCAGAGATCATAGCGGCACGAGTTGCATCGTTAAATACTTGGTATATTTGGAATGTAGGAAGTGCTGTAACGCCTGTACGTAATATCTTACTTGCTTTACCAAACCAACCTAGTATGCCCGGTAACGCAGGCTCCACGCCATAGACTGCTCTTGCAAAGAAAGGATCAGCATACTCAACATAAGTTCTTTTACCATCAATCCAAATAGGTGTCATAACATCTGCTTTACCTTCAGGCATAATGTTATAAGTTTTAAGTTTACCATCTTCAGTTCTGATAGCTAACTCATCAGCAATACGTCTATTGGCAAAGTTTCTAACAGCTGCGTTTACTGCCCACATATGACGGGTTAACATATTATCAAAGATATTTAAAGCACGGCGTTCTGAACCTTCGAAAGCATATTCTTTACCAATGTCAGCTAAACCTCTAAAGTATTGTCTTGCACCCTCGTTGCCTGGAATAGCTTCAATATCATCCATTACTCTGAATAGAGGTACATAACCTTTTGTTTCACGTAATTTTTGTGCAAAGTCTTTACCATATACACCAGCTTTTTCAAGCATATCAATTTCATCTAATCTAATTTTGTCATAGATTTCAGCAATACGTTTGATCTCAGGAAATTGGTTTGCATAGTCTAAAGCTGCAGGGATAGCTGCTTTTTGTGCATCAGATACTTCTTTTTTCTTATCTTTTAATTCAACAATAAGTCTTGCTGTTTTATTTTCAAGTTCTTTATAGGCATTAATATCTTTAGGCTTACCTTTAGCATAGGCTTCCTTCTTATCTTTTTTAAGATTCTCTTTAAGATTATCTATCTTAGCATCGATGCTATCATTTGCTTTTAATATTTCATCATAACGTAATGCTTGTAAGTATGCCCCACCTACATGTTCTGCATCTACTGCACCAATACGACTAGACAATACTTTTAATTGATCAAAGACTGCATATAAATTATTAGGATCATCAACAACTTTAGCACCCATCGCTTTATCTAAAACAACTCTACCATATTTAGCAGATGTAGCACCAAGTATATTACTATCAAGTGCTTGATCATGAGCGATATCAGCTCTCATATTACCCATAGCATCTACTACAGCACCATTATATTTTCTAATAAGTTCTGTTTGAACACCAGCTGCTGGGTTAGCTACTTTAATACGAGCTCCCGTAAATGCACGATCCATTGTGCCTCTATCAATATTTTTTGCACGGTCTAATATACCACCTACATGTTCTTTGAAACTCTTATCCGCTTCTTCAGCAGGAGATGCAAATACTTTCGTTGCTTTATATTGTTCTGATATAGGTGCAGTTCTTTCTTCGCCTTTAGCATACTGTATTTCAGGACGTTCAATATCAAATGTACCGCGATTACCTGTAGCAGATTTAATTTGATTAGCATCAAAAGCTACATACTCATTTCTGCCATTATCTTTCTTTAAAATAACACCATCATACCCTTTTGATTTTAAATTAGTCATTACTTCATTATCAATTCTTCCTTGTTTAATTGCTTCATGAGAAGGATGATCAAAAGGTTTTTTCATATCTACAACAAAAGGGTTTTCCATGCGTAGATAAACAGGAACAATTGTTTGATTAGCGGCTTTTCTAATTAATCCTTTAGGGCCATATTTAATATTTCTTCCAAAGTGATCAGCATAAACTTCAGCAACACCAGGATCTGCAGTAAAATAAAATCCTTGTGTATCAATAAAACCACCTTTTGGTCCTTTAGTTTCTGAAGGGTGTTTAAATACATCAAAGTTTTCTGAAGTACCGTGATATAAACGTAGTGGTACACCTTCTCCATCTACAATCTTAGACTTACCAAACCAAGCTTTGAAGTTATCAGTTCTTGTTAAAGGTCTAACTTCACCTGCTAAAGACTTCTGCGTAGAGCGATTAACTAGATCAAGAATATCACGGACATCCATACGATTAGGATTCCATAAACCTTTTTTAAATAGGAATTCTTTAATAGCTGCAACTGCACGACGCCATATAGAATGATTAGGAGCTGATTCACCAAGACGAGCTAATACTTCTTCTGTGAATGCATCTGGTTTTAAATCTTTATAGCGTTTAGATACATGATCAAATGCAGCTTTAACATCTTTGTCTGTTTCTTTTAGCCTATTAATAGTACGTAAAACATCTTTATAAAGAGCTTTACCAAGCATACCTTCAAGACCATAATGAACACCTACTTCATGTAATAACTTACGTGGTGCATCTTCTCTAGATAAACGATCAACAATTAAATGAGCTACACCTTTTTCAAAGTATGCCACTGCATCTTTTGCTATATTAGTTGGTACATCTTTACTCTTAATTAATACTAAGTCTTCACGTTCAATTGCTTTTTGAACATTATTACCAAAACGTTCTTTAAGAGCTTTTATAATTGTCTCTGGTGTTTCTCTTGTTAATGCAGCCTCACCACGAGCTTCTTTAATAGGCATTACTTTTGCATCATATTCATCTTTAACTCTAGCTAAAACATCTCTTACATCTTTCTCTGGGTATGCTTGTTTTACAGCTTTTTCTAAAGCTCTATGTGCTTGGTAATCATTACCTATATCAAAATCTTTTCCTGACTCAGCTCTTTTACGCATCTCTTGAGCAAAGTCATATTTACTCCATACATCAGAAGTAATCCAATCAGGTTTAAGTGGTTCATACTTAGCATACATAATATCTTTTTCTACTGACGCAGCTTCTGCTAAGTCTTTATTAGCCTGTTCTTCGGCTCTTAAACGTCTTCCTTCATCAGACATATCTAACGCACGATTTTTTTGTCTGAAAGCTTCTAATTCTTCTGGAGTTGCTCTAGCTAAAAATTCACTAATCGATTCTCTCGGTTTAGCTCTAGCTTGTTCTATAGTAGTTCCCTCTGGATATGATTCAAGTGTACGCAACGGAGCTTCTTCTTGAGCCATGTCTCGTTCTATTTCTTTAGCTTGACGCATATTTTGTTCTAACTCAAATGGCAATATTTTTTCACCATTACTAATACGATCAGCAAGATAATCATAAGCTGGACGAGGGTCATATGCTTCGCCTCGAGCTTCATGCATACCACCTTGTAAACGCATATCATAAGGTAAGAACTCATCTAAACTACCAGACTCAATATGATTCATTAAGCCCTTCTCTGTCTTAGATGTAAATATAGTATTGTATCCGCCTGGAGCTGGTCTTGCTCTTTCACCTGTAACATCTAATTTATCTGCTAAAGATACACCACCAAGACGTTTTAATTGAGCTAATAAAGTTGGACCTTTATATTCTTTTGCTAATTCATCAGCGGTTTTAATAACTTCTTTTGTTTCAGGAGCTTGTTTACTACGAAGTCTATCTATAACAGTATTTGGTGTATCTTTAGGTGTTACTTCTATACCATTTTCTTTTGCGATACGTCGTAGATTATTAGTCATGAATCCAGGAACACCACCTTTATCTACAGTAGATAATAAATCTTTTGCTTCTGGTGTAAGTTCTTTAGAGGATTTCAATACTTCCTTTGATGTAGGAGCTAGTGGAGTACCGCGTCCCTGCGTTCCCATTTCAGTTGGTCTAGTATCAGTTGTAAGCTCATCAGCTCTAAGTCTGTCAGTTGTTGTAGGTTCTCCGGCAACGGATTCTTGTCCGGGTCTTCCAGATATTTGAACACCACTTGTATCTCCTGCGGTCCTAAGTCTAGCATCTTCAGCCTCTTTCTGTTTATCTTGGAGTTCTTTTACTTTTGTATCAATTGCGTCTTTAATCTTTTGATCTAACTTAGCTTGACTACCAAACGCAGTAATACCCTCTATAAATTGCTGTGCTTCTTCAGGTTTATTTAAATCAAGTCCACGTAATCCACCTTTTTTAACAAGCGGTGTGCTTGCCCCAATACCTAAGTCAGTTAAGGTTTTATCTGTAACTATAGTAGGTTCTACAATGTTTGCTTCTTCCCCTGTAAATAGTTCTGGGTTTTGAATCTTTTGTAATTCACCTATAGTAAGTTGGCGTTCTACTTGTGTTTCAGGATCTACTACCCATTGACCTGACGGTTCATTAAGTGCAGCCTTAACATTCTTTTGTGCTTTCTCTGTTTCTTTTTCTGTAGGTTCAGCTTTAACACCTACTACTTCATCAATAATTTCTTGAACAGGTCTATCAGTTTCGCTATGAATTTTAGTACGTAGTTGTTCTTTGAACTGCTCATCTTCCATCATTTTTTGTAGTCTAACTTTTTCATCAGTGCTTGCAAGTTTATATCTAGTATCAAGAATATTTTTAACTTGTTCTTCGCGAGCTTTCTGTGCTTCTGTTAAGTAAGCTTCAGCTTTACCTCGTGCACCAAATCCATGTAATGCACCAAATACAGGAGCAATAGCTAAACCTTGTACTGCTGTTTCTTTTAATTCTTCTGGAGTCATGAACTCTTGACCTGCTTGAGCCCGACGTAATTCTTCAGTACCAATCATAAGTCCTGTACCTGTCACAGCGTTAGCTGCAGTAGCACGGGCAAATTCAATACCTTTAGATGATAGTTGTTGAACGGCTTGTTCTTGAGTTAATACCCCAGCTCTAACACGTGGTGCTAATGCTTCAGCTTCTGCTAATAAACGAGGTCCTAACAATTTAGTAATAGCACCTGAACCTGGAATACCTACGGCAGCAATTGCTGCTTGAGCTAACCCTGCAAGTGTTGCAGCGCCTCGATCAACTTCTTGACCGCGTTCTTTTTGTCTTTGTATATTCTCACCAACTTCAGCTGGTAAATCAGTAGCATACATAGCACCAGCACGAGCAAGTGCTGCAGCGGCACCAGTACCAATTAAACTTTCTGGGAGAACAGCAGCAGCAGCCATAGGAGCACCGAACCTACCTACAATACCACCAAGGGGTTCAGTTAAATATTTAGATTTGTATGCACCGATTGTAGAAAGAACGCCTTGCTCTTTAGCACGAGCTATATCTTCTTCTGTAGTGCCTTCGTATGATTGTGCAGCTTTTTGAAATTGTTCTGCGGCAGCTTTATCAAAACCTAATGCTTCTTCAGCGCCACCTAGGAATCCACGAGCACCTGCTTTTAACGCAGGCATGAACCCTGTTTTCTTTTGATGAGCTTCTAGTTCTTGTTTTTGTAGTCCAATTTCTTGCTGAATTAAATTTTCAACTTCTTCAGGGGATAGACCTTCTGGTACCTCATACTTGGCAATCTTGCCATCAGGCATCTGAAATCTTGCTATAGGCATTTTATTGGTTTTCGTATCCTAAAAATTTTGGTCTAACAGCGCTTGTTGTAGCTCCGCCTTTATTACCAAATGTAGCTTTATAGGTATCCCAATCCATACCTGTACCTGATTGTCCGCCCAAGTCATTATACTCTTTAAGTAATGTAGTATCACTTACACCTGCACCTGACTTAGATCCTAAGTAAGTATTGTAAGCTTTTTCTATATCGAATACAGGTTTACCATCAACCATCTTATAATATCTTTTATCTTTTTTAAGTTCACTGATAACAGATTCATAAGTTGTTGGTTTAGATGCAGCGATCCTAGAACCTGCAAGAGAGTATTCGCCAGATATAATTCTGCCTTCTTTATCAGCTTTAATCTGTTCATATTTATCTCTAGCTTTTTCAATTGCATCTGTATCACCACGTTTTTCTGCACGCTCAAGAGCAGTCATCGCTCTTTCTTCTTTCTTATTGAGTTTCTCAATATCTCTTTGATCTTTAAGACCTTGCATAACTGCTGGTCCAACTTCAGTAGCGCCTTTAGTAAGACCTCTCATAATACCACCTGGAGTTTCACCAACAGACTTAGCTAAACTAAATAAAATATTTGCTTGCATCATACGTTTAGATGAATCAAGTTCTTCACCTTTTTCTTTTCTTAAATCTTCAATCATCTTACTATAGTAATCAGTTTTAACACCTTGTGATTCAAGAAGTTTTCTACGATCCTCAATCATTTCATCAAGTGATTTTTCTTTAGTAGCCGCTAGATTAGGACGTAATCCACCAATACCTCCACCTGCTGGAGCACCTGCATTTAATTTATTAATCATATCTTGAGTAATACCTTTTGGTCCCTCTTGATTATCTTTTGCTGCAGCAGCATCGGCAGCCATCGCTGCTTCTTTATTAGTCATTGCAGGATTTACTTTAGATTCATAGCCTCCTGCACCACCGTAGAATTTTTTTTGTCTTTCATTTTCAACAGCAATGTTTTGAGCTTCTTTTTGTTTTTGTAATGCCCACTTACGTTTTAAATTTTGCCAATAAGATTGACCTAATTGATCTGAGCTTAATGCTGGATTAACATCAGCCGCTACTTGCATAGGCGCATCAGTACCAAATCTACTTCTATTTCTTAGTATTAAATCTTTAGTATAAGCATCAATAGAAGGGTCATCTAATTCAGCATCAAATGTAGCTGGTCCCATGTTTCTATCAAATACAACAGCGCCTTGACTAGCAAAGTGTTGTACATCGCCGCCTTCAGCAAAACTATATCCAGCGCGAATACCTACATTGTCAGGTGAATAAGTCATACCCATAGTCGTATTGCCTTTAGTTCTATCTAGATTAAATTGACGCGCATCAGGCATATATGAGCCTGTGTATTGAGCACCATTATCTGTTTTATATTGTGCATAAACATCACGTAATCTAGGATCAGTCATACCAGCACGATTAATACCACCAGCGTAGTTTACACCAGCTGACATTTTATCATTACCTACATTAACACCACCTAAATATTCCGCCGCAAGGACTTGCAGTTGTTCATTAGTAAGTGGACGTACATCTAAATTAGGTCTAACATCAACATCACCACCACGATCAAACGCCACAATACCGCCTGTAGCAAAGTTTTGTTCTTGGTACATATCACCTGTAGGTAATGATGCTACACCTGGTTGTGTTTGAGGTTGTGGCTGAGCTTGACGTTGTTCTGCAAGCATAGATTGTCTTGTATCAAATTGAGGGCCAATGTTTTGTCTAGGTGCAGTTAATTCTTCAGCTACAGATAGATTTGATGGCGCATTTTGTGAAGCCGCCGCTTTTGATTCCATATCCTTACGACGTTTAATCTCAGATAAAGCAAGATAACTAGGTACTTGTCCATTAGGATTTTGTACGTAGAAAATTAAGTTTTTAAAAGGAACGTTTTTAAGGTCTTCTTGTAGTTTAACAATATTCATTATACGATTCCTTTACCTAATGCGCTATATAAACCAAGTCCAGCTAAACCTAAACTTGCCAATTGTGAAGCATTTGATGGTGCTGGTGTGTAAGCTACTTGAGTAGAACCCAATGCACCTGCATTACCACGAAGAATATTATTGAGATATTCAATCTGTGTTTTAGGATAGTTCTGACTTGTTTGAAAATCTTGATAAGCTTGATTAAGTTGTTGCTGTTGTAGTGCTTGTTGTTGAGCTGAAGAAACATCTTGTGCTTGAAGTCTAGCTAAGTCAGCTGTTTGTTGTTGAGAACCCAACGCACCAAGAGCTTGAGAACCTTGTAAGCCAGCTGTAAGACCACTCATACCAAGTTGACCTAATGTTGTTGCGTATTGTTGTTGACGCGCTTGGTCAGCATTGAATTGTGCTTGTGCATTTTGATAGCCTTGCTGTGAACCCTGTGTTTGAATATCAGATAGTTGTCTATTTAAATTTCTACCTTGTTCAGCTTGCATTAGAGCTTGACGTGCACCACCAAATGTACCACGACCAATAGCACCTAAAGCACCTTGTTGTTTTGCTATATCACCTTGTTGTCTAGCTTCGCGTAGTGCAATATCAGTGACACCTTGTTGGTATGGATTAGCGTAGTAATTAGCAGCACCTGTACTAAATGCTTGTGGATTATAATTAAACGCTTGGCTTAAACCTTGTAATCCCGCACCTAAACCTAATTGAGATCCAGCACCTAATCCAAAATTAGCTGCACCAAATTGACCTGGTGTTTGTAAGTTAGCAACTTGTTGTTGTACAGCTTCTTGACCTGGAGTAAAGCCAGCAATACGTTGACCTGGAGCAGACATTGTACCACCTGCTAATTGTGTACTACCACCAAACTGTTGATATGGAGCAACACCTGTTACGTTACCACCAGAATCTGTAGAATATACAGCCTTACTAGCTTGTTTCATCAACTCTGTGTAATAAGGTTGAGCATATTCAGGTAAGTTAGTAGAGTATGAAGTATTAGTAGAAGTCTGTGGACCCGCTGGAGCTGGAGAACTTCCCCCACCACCCATATTAAATGTAAAGAACTCTACTAAGTTCCCTACCCAGTTAAACAGATTTAATAATTTCATAAAGTTTTCTCCACTACGTTTGTGACTTTTTCAAGTCCTAATTTTATTTTAAATAATCTTGCTTGTGAGTCTTGAGCAAATGCTCTAATCTTTGTAACACCGTTGCCCTTACACCAATCTTCATATTGCTTAACTGTATGCTCATCAAATAATCCCTTGCCACCCATGCAGGTTGTAAACGCAACTTTGTGATTCATTTGATTTATAACTTCTACTGTAAAGCAACCAATAATTTTATTATTTTCAACCACTACAAATAACAATTGAAACTCTTTTATTAATAGAACTTTAAGTTGTTCTATATCGTAATCACCATGTTCATAATTAATAAAAGCTACATTTAACATTGGCCATACAGTTTCCCATACGCCTAAGATATGACTTGGTGCTACAATCTGTACTGATTTCATGCAGGTAAGTACTGATTAGGGTTAATTTGCTTACCCTGTTTAGTGTGTCCTGTTCTAGCTTTTCTTACTTTATCTAACATTGCATATAATCTTTTTGATCCTGCTTTAGATGAGCCATTACCGATATGACTTACTACGTCTGCTGGGACTACAAATTCACCGTCAGCTAAACGAGCTGGTTGTTTTCCCTCTATTGTAGCAGGTATTGAATCACTCATGCCATCACCAGCGCCATCTAAATAACCACCACGAGCCATTTGTGTAGGTTTATTATATAGATTAGCTGTATTAATGTTGTTCATATTAACAGGGGCTGGGACACCAGTATTTAAAGAACTTATATTATTAGTATTTAAAGAAGGAACTGTATTTGTATTTAGCGCTTTAATACCATTCAAAGAACTTTTATTTGGGTTAGTTAGTTTGCCTTCTGCAATAGCTTTTTTAATTAACATAATCATAAAATTGTTAACTGCCGGCGGATTATTATTTGGATCCATCTTAAGATCATTACTATAATTATAATCAGGTTGTATTGAATTTAAATTAAGTGTAGGTTGTGAATCAACATTTAAATTAGCATCTCCGCCATCAGCAAAGCTAACAGGACCACCCATAGCATAACCTAAAGTTTTAGCTTGTTGAAATTCTTGTGCACTTGCTAAGTTACTTAATCTACCAAGTCCATAACCGTCTGAACTTAAAGGAGCTTGTGTTTGATTGTCAGAGGATCCATATAAATCACGAACGCCGCCTGATTGAATAGTAGGTTGAACTATGCCTCCCACTGCATATGATTTAATTTCACCACCACCTGATATAAGTTTTAATGCTGGAGGTTGATTTATATAATTATAGTTTCCATAAGGATCATTTAGATTTAATGTTTCTGTAGGTTGATATGATTCTGCTGGAACATATTTATATTCAGGGTTACCTTGTGCATCATAAGTACCTGTAGGTACACGTTTCATTCTATTACCATATGGATTTGTAGGTGTTGGTTCATCTAGAGCACCTGTACCTTCAGCAATAGCAAATGCAGCAGGAGCTAATTTACCAGCGGCTTCGAAGTCTGTTGCTGATTTACCGCCTGTACCAGCCGCATCTTTAAATTGTTGCCAACCACTTTTTGTAGTTTCATCACCAAAGGTAAATAAATTCCTAAGACCTTGCCCACTTTTTGCAAAACCAGATGTTGGTACTGTATTAGAAACTACGTTAGCAGCATTAATATTATTTGCTACAGGATTAAAACCTGTTAAAGCTGAATTTAAAGCTTGATTAGATGCTACGTTTGCCATCGCGCCATTATATAAAGCACCTTGGCCTACTATGCCTGCATTCCCGACTGTACCAAGACCTAAACCTGCACCACCTGCAATACCTTGAGGAGTAAATGGGCTTATGAATTGGGATGATGCACCAACTAACGGAGCGCCCGTTGCAGCTTGTGTAACATTTGCTGTCATGGTTGGAGTTACTCCGCCAGCAGCAGTTGCACCCATTTTAGCAAAAGTATCACCAAGACCAAATCCACTATAAGCACCAAGACCCGCCATCAAGCCTTGACCTAAATTACCTGTTAATAAACCTGTTCCTGCACCTACAGCTAAGCCCGCCATTAATGGGCTACTAAATAAACCAAAACCGCCAGGACCTAAAGCCCAACCAGCAGCAATAGGAGCAATAGCTTTAAAGATTCTACCTAGTTTAAAGGCTTCAGGCATACCAGTATGTGGGTTTATAGTCAAGCTAGTACCATGTTGTTGAGCTAAAGCTTGTAAACCCTTAACTTCTTCTCGGCTCATATGGACGATAACATCGTCACCATACCTACCTAGTGAAGCTATACCTTTTGCTGTGGAATGTGCTGTCATACGGAGTCCTTGAATTTATCTAATAATATCATGTTTCTGATGCCTTATGCTACTGTAATTGTAGGCGCTATGCCTATTAAACTAACTGTTTTTACTGGTGGTGCAATGTTATCTAATGAAGGAGTTCTACCTACAATACCTAACGATGCTCCCGCTACTAAAATCGTGTTACTTAATACAATTTTTAATGTACCACCATCGTTCCATACAGTTCCTGGTCTTAATCCTACTGGACTTGTGGGTAATGCTAACAATGTCAACTCATCTACTACAATAGGCGTTGTAGAACCTACTTGTTTTAAATATACATTAAGTGCCCGTATAAGTTGATTAAGATATTCAGGGTTATACTCACTTGGTGCTATCGGCAGTACCGGTGGGGCAAATAGTTGTAATGCCATTTTTAGCTTCTTAGTCCATCAGGCCTTGCATCAACACGAGGCATACCAAGTTGCCACTGAGTACCCACATCGTTAGAACTAATTTTAAAATTCATTTGGCGACCACGTGCTCTAATAAATACTTGGTTTGTATATTGATCTATGGTTGCTGTTGATGTCACAACGTCTTTAGCTGTAGTTTCACCCTCTGCATTTGTAGTTGATGATGCAGCGCCTGGGAAATTACGAACACCTACCGTCATAGTGACTTCTGGTACAATCGGAGCACCCGTTACAGGATTAGTTGTTTCTGAATTATTAAAGTTCACATCAGGGATAACACGACGTATAAGCATATATTTATCACCGTCTTCAATATCTATGTCTGCTGATTGTATGTATGCTGGAATAGGTAATGGCGCCGCATTATTTGGTTGACCATCATTAATACCATATTCTTGTAAATAAACATAACCATCTTTAGCAGCAACAGGATAATCAATCACGCCTGTATCAATCCACGCAGTTCTTTCTAAGCTACCATAATACCAAATATTTTCTGAGTAGTTATAGATAACATAGCGATCAATTTCACTTGAAGCTTCAGAACAGTAGAACCAAATCACTTCACTGAATTCTCCGTTTTGTCCTGCAAAGAAAATACCTTGTTGTGTTCTATTAATATCATTAAAGATGTATTGACGTAGTGTACAAGGTAAGGTATCTACGCGACCTGAGTATGTATAGAACTTATCATTACCCATCCAGTAAACCACGTTGTTAGCAGCTATGACGGTGTTAGATCCAAATATAGTAGTGGCTGAAGAAACTTCTTGTAGACCAAATACTTCTGATGTACCTAAAAATTGTAATGAAGATAATGATACGTCTGTCCAAACAAGTATTTCTTGCTTACTTCTTATTGCAGTAACAATTCTAGAACCTACAGAAAGTCTTAAATACCCAGCAGAATTAGTTAAAGTAGGTTGCCAGTTAAGTGGGTCAGGACCAATATCAGGGTCGACGTTTGCCCAACGAATAAGAAGTGGATCATAGGCTCCTAGATAATTAGGGCCTGAAGCAGAAGCATCATAGTTAGTACATGCAAAAGCTAATAGATGTCCACTAGGTGCAAATAAGATTTTACCTACTTGTTGAGGTACCGCAACAGCACCTGATATATCAGATAGTAATACAGCACGAGTATTAAATGCACTTGTATATTGCCAATAATAAATGTAGCTGCCTTGTATGTTAAATATTAAATCATTATTAAATTTGTCTTGGAATATTAAACGCGCGGGGAAATACACAGCACTAGTAGAACCAGAACCCCAAGTAAGTCTACCCCATGTACTTGTACCCCAGCCATAACCTGCAGTGGATGTTGTATATCCTACATTAATTTGAAACGCAGCAACAATAGCTGTGCCACCTTGACTTGACGTAGTACTTGTAGCGGCAGTAGTAACTGTGAAAGTAAAATTATTTGCGTCTACATAAGTTATTTCTTGTTCTTTATTGAATTCTGCGTTGGGAACTCCGCCAGGATTACCTGTTACTCCACTTATTGTTACAAAGTCTCCTGTAATACCGCCATAACCAGCAATAGTTACTGTAATAACTTTAGACCCAGTAGTTGTGCTTATGCAGTTATTTGTAGCAGGGGAAGTAAAAGTAGCTCGTATAGGCGTAATATCATATATGCTAGTACCTGCACCCACATACATTTTAGTATCTGTGCCAATACCTAATAAGATATTACTATCTGTAGTACTCCAAGAAAAAAGACTTCGAGCAGCTCCGTTATAAGCAGTTAAGTTTTTAGGAGTCCAACCACCCATCTTTTCTGGAAAACCTGAACGGAATCGTACCCATTGAGTTTCATACCAGCCACCTTCTGAAGCGTAGTTAGTTTGATCTCGGTTAACTCCTGGTTTAAAAATTAGTTTACTTAATGGCATTATTTACCTTCAAAGAGTGCTTTCTCATCTAATCTACGAGTTTGTAGACCTTTGAGTATTTTACCACCTGCACGACAATATTTCACTAACGATTCCATAGCCGCCTTTTTATCTCCGCGAAGAAGCGCTTGACGGAGTGTTGATCGCTGAAATGTACCCAAGCCAAGGTTAAAGGCAAAAGAAACCAAGCAATCGAATTCACACTGTCGAAGAGGCACGTTAGGTAACATCTTAGATATTCCCAGTTCGAAGCGACGTAGGTCGGATTTAAGAAGTCCATCTATTTCCTCATTTGTAAAAGTGCGGTTCCAAGATTCAGGCAATGATTTACCATCCCCGATAAGATGACCAACGCCCACAGTGAACAGGTTAGCAGGACAACGGTAGGGACGATTACGCACACCTTCATGATGTTTAATAAGAGCGATGCCAGCTTTTGATACATTCACTTATTTCTTTTCCCAAGTTCTAGCACCAAAGTAGAATCCAATAATAGAAGCTACAATTGCCATCTCATCAGTTGAAAATATAATATCCATAGCTTCTCCACTAAACCCTACAGTCTTAACAGCCCAGATAAATCCACCAATATCTACAAATAGTAGTAAGCCTACAAAAGTGAAAGCAACAATAGGACGGACACTTGCATTAAGAGTTCTAACCCAGGGTGCTGCATCGTGAACAAGTTTTGCATCGTGTTCATATAGTGCTTGACGTTCTTGAGTAAATGTTTCTGCATAAGTACCCTCCAATTCAATAGCGGCTATTTTTTCTTGAGCAATGAAGCCCTTTTCAGCCATAGCCATTTGTTGTTGATTTTGTAATTGAGCCATTTCACGTTCGTGAGCCTGATCTCCCTTTTGCTGGAAGAAACCTAGTATAGACGGTAGCCCCGCAGTTGCGAAGCCGAGAATCGAGGAGAGGATGGATAGCATATTAGTTATTCAATGGATTAACCATTGCCTTTCGTAGTTGTTTCATTTCGTCTTTAACATTAGCAACTGTGTCTACCACTTTATCCGCAGTACCTTTAGCAACACTGTTTGCTTCAATAGCTTTACCATAAGCTTCGTTAGCTTTTTCTAATGCACGATTGTTTGACATCATGACATCTACTAATTGACGTTCAGTTGATTTAGATCTATCTTCTAAAACTATGATGCGAGTTTCCACACCACTCATTCTTTTTACTTCCTCAATCGTCGAGGTCAAATCGTTGAAGAGGGTTATCCCGTAGTATACTGCGCCACCTAATGGCACTAGTATTGAACAGGCGATCCCCAATATCATTTGCGCTGATAAATTCAAGGAGTATGTTTTGTTGTTGTCCATATTCTTGTTCCTGTATTAAATTAATATATTCTTTCATTTGTTCTTGTTGCAGGTTATATCCCTGATTTAAAAGCTGCATTGACATGACGATGCCAAAGCCTGGTACTATATCTTTACCCTTAGGGATATCGACCCCTTTGGGTGTATCTTTTTTATCTGTACCCGACGTCGTCGTAGTACTTGCAGGGCTTGGTGCAGATGTCGTTCCACTTACCTCGCTTTTTACTGTGGCTACCGAAGTAGCTGGTGTTTCCGTCACTGTCGGTGTCAACGCAGTTATGTCCGATACAGTTACAGATTCTGGTTGAATGATTGGCGCAGTTGTGACTTGTTGACTTATCACACTGTTTGGATTCGTTGGACTGATTGGACTGATTGGAGATGTTGGATTGTTTATATTCGTCGCTGTCATCTTGCAAGTATTGTATATTTCCAACCAAGTGGTCCAAGTTGGAGAACCATATGGATCCGAGCAAATCGAACTTCTTTGTTCTTGTAATAATCCCTCGTAACCAGCTTGGCATGCTAGTGTTCTCGTTTCAGTGCTTTGTATGCACGTTGGAGGATCTGGCGTACAGTTATCAGAAGTTGTTGTCCAAGCTGTCCAACTTTGTGAAGTACAAGCATAAGACCTACTTTGATTAATAGCACCTGAGAAATGAGGTAAGCAACCAAGTGACTGATACTCTGTTTGATTTTGGCAAACTGGTTGGTAATAAAATCCACATATGGGATCATTAGGGTGCGTAGGGCACCAAGCTTGAGACAAGGCGCTTTGATTGTCGATACCATTGCAGACAAGGTTTGTAACATAGCCTGTACCTTGTTGCGGAACGTAGTTACAATACCAAGCATACGCATTATTCCTTAGTAGGAGGCAAAGCAGGAATATTATAATCCTCGCCATATAATTTTTTAAATCTTTCTGGATACTTAGTGAACCATGCTTTCTTAGCAGCTGCACCTACAGCACCGCCCATAGGACAAGGTGAACCTGACATCTCCATAGCATCCCACACAGTAGGATCTTGGCATAACACAGATACTGCAGCTACTTTAAGTCCTAAATCGTTTAATGTTTTAGCTAACTTAATTTTGACGCAGTTTTGATCTAGTACCACAGTGCCGCCCGATAGGGATACTACACCGAAGTTACCAGCTCCACTTATAGGAACCGCACAAACATCTTGTGAGAACGCAGACATACTAGGCGCCATAGCACTTTGTACCGGCATACCTTTATTTTGTATGATCGTTGTGTCAGCCCAAGTGTACATAGTACACCCCATCAAAACTAAGGCTAACAAAGCACTTAGTAAATATTTCATGACTTACTTTAAACTGCTAGAGCTGGTGCTTCAACCCAAGATGTTGTTGCTTCATCCCAAGTATATCTTTTATCATCAGTAGGCATCGCACTAGGTGCTTCCCAAGTCCATGTAGTTTCATTTAAAGTCCATGAAGCGAATGGTTGAGGTGCATAGAATACATCTTTGTCTTTATCATAGATATGACCAATACCAGCGTAGTTACCACGTAATGGTGTACCACCTAGTTTGTGTTCGCCTGCGGCAGTATTGTAAGATGTTTGAACCCAATCACCTGGATTACCTACAACTCCACTACTAATGAAAGAGTGTTCAGCAACGATTACTTGCGTTACAACTCCGTTTTCTACTTTTGCAAAATGTGACATTTACTTCTCCTTGTTAAAAATTATTTAAGCTTTATACCAACCTGATGCATTAAATGTTAGCACAGTATTAGATCCGTTTGTAGTGATTGTTGGAGCACCACCTGCATTAGCAGCATTATAGTTAGCAGTTGGGATAGAAAGAATAACTAATCCTGATCCACCTGCGCCGCCATAAGAACCTGTACCTCCACCTCCACCGCCACCTCTATTAGCAGTACCTGCAGTACCTGGAACAGTAGAACCTGTACCGCCGCCACCACCACCGCCTGACCCGCCAGAACCTCCGGTACCTGTACCACATCCACCACCTCCACCAGCATAAGTTACTGATGATCCTGTAATTGAGTTAGCTGTACCTGCTCCTCCAGCGCCTCCTGTTGTACTTGATCCATTACTTCCTACAGCACTTGAACCACCACCACCACCTGCTGCAGTGCTTGTACTTCCATTTCCACCTGCATAACCTTGACCCGGTGAACCTTGAGCACCAGGATAACTGTAATCTCCTTTACCACCACCGCCACCGCCTGAACCACCATATGCAGCACCTGTAACATTTCCAGCACTTAAATTACCACCACCAGCACCGCCACCTATAGCAATAATATTGCCTAAAGATGAATTTGATCCATTAAGTCCAGCTGCATATTGAGCAGTTACTATACTTGCTCCAGCCCCAATTACAACACCATAATATATACCTGATGTTAAATAAGTAGTGCCTGCTACATATCCACCAGCTCCACCGCCACCGCCATATGTATTACCCCCAGATCCACCACCGGCAACCACTAAATATGTAGCTTGATATGTACCAGTATTAGGTGCTAATACGCCAGATGAAGTAAATGTATGAATTTGGTCACCGCCAGATGTTGTGATAGTACCACCAGTAAATTTAGCAGATGCAGATGTATAACGAACAATAACAATACCTGATCCACCTGTACCACCTGGATAATAAGGAGCAGAAGCTGGAGCATAACCGCCACCGCCACCACTACCTCTATTAGCGGATCCTGCCTCTCCTACAGGGCTTGGCGCAGTACCACCAGCGCCACCACCACCTAAACCACCACCACCGGCAGTACCGCCATTATATGTAGATCCACCACCACCACCAGCATAATTAAGTCCTGATCCTGATATAGATATTGTTGATCCTGCACCACCAGGACCCGCTACCGTAGTTGTACCAGAAGTACCAGCAGCACTAGCACCGCCACCGCCACCGCCTGAATAATTAGGTGCACTAGCACCAGCGCCGCCATTGTAACCTTGACCTGCTGTACCTAATCCAGCAGTTCCACTAGCTGAAGCACCACCACCACCTGAACCACCAGTAGCACCAGGATTGTCAGGGGTATCATTACCACCTCCACCTCCACCACCTAAAGCGATAATAGAACCAAATTGAGAACTACCTCCATTTCCTCCTCTATATCCAGAGTTTCCGCCAGCACCTGCAGTTCCACCACCACCAACTACAACCGCATAAGAAATAGTAGTGTCGATAGTAGAAGTTGTATTGTATAATAGTCCGCCAGCGCCACCACCTCCGCCTTCTGATCCACCACCGCCACCGCCGCCAGCTACAACTAAATATTGCGCCGCTAAAGCATTTGCAGTAGGTACTAATTGGCTTGATGTTGTAAATGAGTGAATATAGTCACCACCTGAAGTAGTTACCGTACCACCTGTAAATTTTTGTGTACCTGATGTATAGCGGACAATAACAATACCTGAACCGCCATTTTGACCATTTCCAAATGATGCGCTACCAGCTCCACCTCCTCCGCCAGTATTAGCAGTTCCTGCTGTAGATGGATATGGTGCACTAGCGCCAGCACCATTACCGCCACCTCCAGAACCTCCTGTAGATACGGCAGCAGCTCTTGATCCACCTCCGCCACCACCTGCATAAGTTACACTAGATCCTGTGATTGAAGATGCTGTACCTGCACCGCCTGTACCAGTAGCACTTGGGCCTCCTGTATTAGTTCCACCAGCAGCACTAGATCCACCACCACCGCCACCCCCATTAGTAGCACCATTTGACCCACCACCATTATTACCTTGTCCAGCAATTCCAGATCCGCCCAAATAACTAGTACCACTAGATCCAGATGCACCTCCGCCAGATCCTCCATTTAATCCTGGTTGATATGGAGCAGTTCCGCCACCTCCACCACCTCCACCACCTGTAGCAGTAAAAGCACCAAAAGATGAATTGCTTCCATTATTTGGATAAATATTGCTAAGAGAGACTCCATTACCACCAGCACCTACAATAATAGTATAAGTAGCTGTAGAATCAATTGTAGTAGATGTATTAGTTAACAATCCACCAGCGCCACCACCGCCACCGCCATCTCTACCACCACCGCCACCGCCTGCTACAACTAAATATTGACCTGATAAATAATTTGCAGTAGGTACTAACATACTTGAAGATGTAAATGAGTGAATTGTGTTTCCACCAGATGATGTAACTGTACCGCCTGTAAATACTTGAGAGCCTGGATATGAAATAATAACAATACCAGAACCACCAGCGCCACCAGCGCCTCCAACAGGTCCCCCACCGCCGCCACCGCCACCACCACCGCCTAAGTTAGCAGGAGCAGCTGTAGGAGTAACTGTATATGTAGAAGATCCATTTGCACCGCCACCAGTTCCACCCGTGCCTGCAGTTCCACCATTTGATCCGCCGCCGCCGCCGCCAGCATAGGTTACAGATGAACCTATAATTGAAGATGCAGTGCCCGCTCCACCATTACCTCCTGAAGTTGCGCCAGTTGATCCTGCAGCACTTGCTCCACCCCCACCACCACCATAAGTTGTGCTCGATGACCATCCACCATTATAGCCTTGTCCTGGAGTGCCATTACCTTGTTGAGTATTATTTCCTGCAGCACCACCACCTGATCCACCATTAGCAGCATTACCAGTAGCACCAGCAACATCATTAGCACCTTTTCCTCCGCCATAAGCTGTAATAGTAGTCAATCCTAAACTATCAGCTATAGATGAATTTCCGCCTACTATATTATAAGCTGTAGTTCCAGCTGTACTGCCAGTACCACCAGCACCGACTTGAATTGTATATGATAAAGATTTATTTAATGAAAATCCTGCAGTTAATAAGCCACCCGCGCCACCTCCACCGCCTTGAGCAGAACCTCCACCGCCGCCTCCAGCTACGACTAGGTATGATGCTTGTAATGTGCCTGTTAATGGGCTAAGTACGTCTGATTGAATAAATGTATGAATTATTTTGCCGCCAGATGATGTGACTGTGCCACCTGTGAAATATGCAGTTGATGCAGTATATGAAACAATGACTACGCCTGAACCGCCTGAACCAGAGAATCCACCTATATATCCAGAACCTCCTCCGCCACCACCTAAGTTAGCAGTTCCGCTTGTAGCAAAACTAGGAGTAGAAGGGCCACATCCATTACCGCCACCTCCTGAACCTCCAGTACCTGCTGTACCTGCAGAATATCCACACCCACCACCGCCACCGCCAGCATAAGTTACTGATGAACCAGAAATAGAAGATGCAGTACCAGCGCCGCCATTACCAGCTGATGCATATGTAGAAGCATTTCCGCCGACAGCACTAGCTCCTCCACCACCGCCGCCAGAACCAGGAGCTCCAGCATAAGCTCCAGCAGCGCCTCCATTATTACCTTGACCAGCTGTACCAGTACCGCCACTACCCGGTGAAGGGACTCCAGTACCTCCTCCGCCGCCAGAACCTCCAGGGGTACCATTTAAACCATTATATCCACCACCGCCCCCACCACCTAGAGCAGTTGCAATAGACGAAAATACTGAATTAGTTCCACTAGGACCTTGCCCACTACCCGTGCCAGCACCACCCGCACCTACAGTAATAACATAAGAAGAAGCTGTTGATAGTGTAGTTGTAGATGTTAAAAGACCTCCAGCTCCACCACCACCACTATATCCAGCACCAGCACCACCACCAGCTACAACTAAATAACTAGCAGACACTGTGGCAGGAGTTCCACCGCCCCCAGCAAATTTACCATAAGCCCTAGCAGCTGTAACGGCAAGACGTGATAGTAATGACATATTTAATTCCTATTTAAATTGGGTTTGTGAGGCAAATACTGTGAATGTAGCTGATCCTGTCTTAACGATTGTGTATGAATAAGCATCGATTGATGAAGCATTACCTGCACTCCATGCTGTACCACCTTGATATTTAGGGGTAACTGAAGAGCCATCAATAGTTAATGCATTATTATAATAAGCTGTTGCGCCTGTAGTACATAAGAATACAACTGTGACTGCTTGGCCTGTAGACATCAAAGTATCTAAAGATGTTGAGCTATTACCTCTAAAGTTCATAGTAAAGTTACCTGAAGCACTTGTTGTATAATATAGAACAGATTGTGTAGTTACATCATATTGAATAGTGCTCGCTGCAGCTGTAGCTGAAATTGTTGTAACCTCTGCCGCATCTTGGAATATTGCACCTAAGACTGTTGTAGATCCGGTAAATGTTTGTGTAGCAGTAAAAGATGTGGCTGTACCTGGTGCTACATAGTCTGTACCCGCTGTGGCCGCTGCAAATGCAGTTGTGCCGGTTCCTTTAAGTACGCCTGTAAGAGTCGTTGCTCCAGTACCTCCGTTAGCTACTGGAAGGGTACCACTTACACCTGATGCTAATGCTATAGTGCCGTTAAATTGAGTTACTGCATCAACAACGTTAGTGCCATTATTATATACAAACATGGATTTACCCGCTGAAACTGCAATCCCCGTTCCCGTTGTATTTTTAACTGTAACTGCGTCTGCTAAACCATTATTAATTAAATAAAGTTTTTCAATTTGACAACCAGAACCTAAGATAAGTTGACGAGCACCACCTGAAGTACCAGTTAAATTAAGTCGTAAGTTTCGAGCTGTTTGAGAAGCGTTTGAATCCGTAAGCGTAACAGTAACATCTGCACTAGAAAAGGCTACATCAGCAGAACCTGTAATAGCTTCACCCAGTGCGGCATCGCCTAAGTTAGTGTTAGTTGTCGTGCCCCATGTACCGGACTGCTCACCCGTTCCTATGAGTTCTATTTTCAGTGCTGAATATGTACTTGCCATGATAAATTCCTTTATAGTTTGCTATATTTTACTACATTTATTTGTTTTTTATGCTGCTATTTGCACCCATCCAGGTGTTTGTGATGTATTTATTACATTCCAATTCGGGTTACTTAGTGTAGAGGTTCCACCTACTAATGTTAAAACTCCTCTTGCTGGCGTTATTACTCTACCTGTAAGTACTGTTGGTGCTATGCCTGTTAATGTTACAGCGCCTACATTTGGTGTGACTACATTGCCCGTTACTAGAATACTTGGTGATGATCCTATAAGTACAGATTCACCTGTCGGGGTTATAACCTTACCTGTAACTGCTGATGGTGCTGAGCCTACTAATGTTAATATTCCTGTATCAGGTGTCTTAAATACATTATTCTGTTGTATAACATCAGGTGCTATACCTTGTAGATTTATTGTGCCTGTAACAAGTGATAATACTGTACCTCTTACTACGAGAGGCGCTTTTATTTCAATATTTAAATTATTTACACTAGGTGTTATTATTACACCACTTACTACAGAAGGCGCTACACCTGCTAATAATAAAGCTCCTACACTAGGTGTAACTACATTTCCGCTTACTATAACGCTAGGTTCAGACCCTGTTAATACCGATACCCCTGTTGGTGTAACTACAGCATTAGTAACAACTTGAGGATTTTGTCCTGTTATTGAAACAGTTCCTACTGAGGGTACAATAATTTGCCCATTAACTACTGAAGGTGCAAGGTAACCTCCCCATGCATCTACGCCCCATCCATTATTACCCCAAGTAATAGCACTAGAAATAGCTCCAGTACTAGGCGATATTACTTCGCCCATACCCCATTCAGAAGAGCCCCAGGTTCCGCGTCCCCAGCCGCTTGTTGCCACGACTTATCCTTAAGTTAAGGTAAAGATGCCGGTAGCAGCAGGTAAAACTGTCAATGTATTTGGTGATGTAACAGTAAACTGACTAGATGATAATTGGCAGAAACATAGTAATCTACCAGCAGTTGCACCAGTTGAGTTACGTAGAATCGCGTATTTAATATTAGTCAATGAAGCACCAGAAGCTGTAAATGCTAAACCTACTGAAGACATTGTGAACTTCATTTGTTTTGCTGAAGCGCCTACTGTCCAGTATGCCGTTGCCGGTACTAAATTTTTACCACCTGTTGTATAACCACCTGTTGCAGCGATTTCATTTGTTATTTGTGAGTAAGCAGTTAAAGTAAATGTTGATGCATTACTTGCGCTTGTCGCTAATACCATTTTGAATACGCCAGCTCCTAGAGTGATCGATCCGTTACCTATATATTTTTTGGCACTATTGTATAATTGCCATGCTGATGCAGCCATATTAAATCTCCTTTATGTCGGCGTATGAAGCGCCTGTTTCTAAAATATGATGGAGTAACCCGCCATAAATGTTTAATTCAATTTCATCTCCTAGCATACGAATCAAATCAATAAATTCTTGTGCCTGAGAGATCATCCACGGATTGCAGCTGAATATTTTCCCGCCCACGTTTACAGGTATGATCGGCTGTCCATCATTTTCTTGTTGCTCATATGCATGGTGAACTTCTTTTTCATCTAAACAAGAATCGCATCCGAAGAGATGAAACTGTTTAAATCCTAACATTCTAAATAACGGTATTGATCTTAAAAGAACTGTAGATCCCCCTGGAACTGGATACCATGTTTTATAATGTTTAGCTAATATGTCATTTAGCAATTCCGCGCTTGTATGCCATATATAAGTTCTGTCTTTTGGAAGCCCATCAAATATAGTAGGGTCACACTGAGAAGCAATAAAATACTTACAATGATCCACTATAGGTTGAGTAAATCGTGCATTAAAAGGTCTAGCATCTACCATAACCATAGCAGAAGGCGTAATACCATTGTCAAGGCACCATTTATAAGCCCCATTAATTGTGATTAGTTTAACACCATCAGCCCTCTTTTGTCTAATAGTTTCAAGGTGCTCACTCAATGATGGTCCACCACCCACAATCATAACTTCTTGGTCATTCGTAGGATAAGGTTGAACTTGCATAAACCCTCTTTGAATGTTGTATTCTACGTTTGCTTTGATAGTTTCGTCGTCAGTATTAATAACACCTTTTTCGACAACATCTTCACCTTTTATCCAAGCACTTACATAAAATAAGCAATATCCGTTAGCCTCTTTAGACCAATGAATAACACAATCTCGTTCAATAAACTTTTTTAGCCACCACTCATATGGATGTACACTTAAATGAAGCTTGTGTCCTACCACTTTACCCATTAAGTCATCTTCAGTAGCAATCTGAAAGAAAACATGCTGACAAGCAGCCAAACAATTATCTAATACTTTATCTACATGATGAGGTCTAATATGCTCCATCACGTCCGTACAAAATCCATAAGCTGCTTTAACAGGTAGGGGTTCAGATAAGTCTGCCTCTACAAATCGCATAGCATGCTTCTGTGTTTCTAACATCGGTCGAATATCTTCGTCTAAACAATTATCTGCGAAGTCAACCATAGTGACGTCTAAGCCACCAAAAAAAGCTAGGTTAAGAGCGCCACGCCCTGTACCACATCCTAAGTCTATGACTGATGCCCCCTTAGGAGGTTTAGCTTGATTCAAAAATTCTTGTGCGATGAGTTCACCAGGAGCTACATGTCTATACTCTGGTATGTTCCACATCATTTTATATAAATCTTTTTCTAACGGTCTTACATTACTTACTTTAACTTGCGGTGCTTCTGAAAAAACAGAAGATACTGTTGTCATTTATGTGATCCTTATAAGTGCAGCGCTTGATGTAGACGCCGGGAATGTTACTGTAAAAGTTTGATTGGCCGTAGTTTTAGTACTTCCAAAGTTTAACACTGCTACTGCTTTGTTACCTTGAGTGCTATTATATATTAAAGCACCGTCTGCTGAAAAGGTAGCGTTAGCCCAACTTGAATTCTCAAAGTTTAACCATGCCACTGTTTCAGTATCTGTTGAGGTAGGCGCTTGAGATATAACTAATGTGTTACCCCCTGCTGTATAGCCTGTACCTGTAACTTCATCCTGTGTTGTATACTCTGTTGTTGTAGAGTTAAGTGTAGCTAATGTACTGTATAAAGCTATCTTAAATGTATCCGCCGCAGTAGTTGCACGAATAACGCCCACACCAAAATTATGTATACCATCTAAAATTTGAACTTTAAAACTTGTTGTTAATGTTTGGCCGATTGACAATTTAGTTTCCTTTATTGAACTGGGTATCTAACTTGACCTGATCTGTATGCATCCTGTCTATCTTTGCCATCACCAAGTTGTTTGAGTAATAACATTGCTTCATCATAACGAGATTTATAAGTAGCCATCACATCTGCTTCGCCCTTCATATAAGTATAAGCCTCTAATAAAGACCCATAAAGAAGCACGGAGCTAAAGTTATTACCTATCCATGAAGTGCCTGCTGTAGTAATTGACTCAGGGTAATAGAAATAATGAAGTTCTGCTGAGTAATTAGCATCAGGTGTTGGGCCTACAATAAACGATGTAGAGTTAAACACCGCATAGTATTGTGGTTCACCATAAAAAGCTGAATCAGTATCAGGAAATGATTGCCTAATAAAGTTCACATCTTTGTTTAAGAGATATAAGTATTCGTTGTCTGTATTAATAACAGCTAAACTAAATGTAGCTAACCAATCAGAAGGCATAGCTAAATACTTATTGCCAGTACTTAACGAACCTGTCACATTTTTGCGTAGTGCAGGTAATTGGACCGTGTTGTAAATACGTTGTTCTGCTTGGGTTATAAACGTGTTTATATCCGTTGTAGTAAACGTATTTTCTGTGTAGTCCTGTATTTGTGCGACAAGTTCAGTGTACGTCATTTATTACGCCATCGGGCCTCTTGTTTTGATGCCTTTAGTAGCTGCACCGTAACCACGCATAGTTTTTTCACCATGTCTATTAATTTTCTTAGACGCTGGATCACCTGCGCTTACACGTTGTCTACCTGTACTTTGATCTAAGTCTTGAGCTCTTAACTTGTTAGGGTCTTGAGAAAAGCCAATGTCTGTACCGTTTGGATTAGGCATCGGTTGTTTATAAACATTAAGATCATCGCCAGTACCACCTGATGGATATTTAAATCCAGTGTATTCACTAGCGTCTTTGTTTTCTTTAGCGTGACCTAGCGGATATGATTCTGCTGGTGTTGGTTTTGGAAAGTCGTTTTTTGCCATGATAATTATCCTTTTTTCTGTGCTGCAACTTTAGCCATACCACGTCCCATAGTTTTCATATCAATGTTCTTTTTACCGCCTTTAGAACCTGAATGTTTTGGACCTGTTTCAATAGCTACTTTAGCTCCGTCGTCACCTAAGTTACGACCTTTAGTTTTACCTTGTTTGGTAATACCGTCTGCGCCTGATTTAAATGCCATTTTGTTTCTCCTTAAGATATTGATATTGTTACATCACCCAATACACTTGTTCCTACTAAGTAATTAGGTGTTAATGGTGCATCGAAATAACTAGCTCCACCTACTGGATTCCAGCCCCATTGTATGACTCTACTACCCATTAAAGGAACACCTGTTTGTGATGTAGAAGTCCCTGTTGTTTCGTTTGTCTGTAACCCATTTAAACCAGACTCATAATAACCTAAATCAGGTCTTGGATTACGTACTGCTTGCGGATCGTTAACTGGGTACATACCAAGTTGTAATTGTGGTTGATCCGGTTCCCAGCATTCATGACACACTAGTATATTAACATTTTTTGTCTTAATAACTAAGCGTTTAAGTTCTTTTAGTTTGTATCTAAATCCACATCGATCACATTGGGCAATCGAGTTCTTGGCGCTTGCGTAATTGGTTGGCATTACTTAGCCCCTAAAAAACTGTTCGCGTGGTACCCATCTTATAGGCGCTTTTTCACGATCCTCGTCAGCTGCTAATTGGAATGCTGCTTCATAATCAGCTCTTAACATTGCAATTCTATCAGGAGACACATTAGGTAATTTCATACTTAAATACGCAGCTAAACCTGCAACCATACAAGGAATAAATCTAAACGGAATATCTTCAACTGTCAATCCATTGCCTGCATCTTGAATACGTCTTAATCTGTAATATACAAATTGGTAAAAATTACTTTGTTCAGGTGCTGGCCATACATTTACAGTAGGTAAGTTCTGTACAAATACTCTAGTAGCGGTTGTATGAGTTGCAGCTACCGTATTGTTAACACCACGTATACATCCAGTTAATTGGTAATATGTTGTAGAGCCACTTGTTGTCGTTGTAACACCACCATATTGAATCGTTTCGTTATCTAACCTAATAAAGCCAAACTGAGCTAAACCTACAATAGAAGTTAAGTTAATCGTAGTCGCTGTAGAAGTAACGGCACCGTCAGTATATAAATCAGTAGGGTTCTCTTGACCACTCTGTCTATTAATCCACACTTGAATAGGACGACCTGTTGCATTTTTATTAGGGATTGTAATGTAGGTAGATTCAGAAATGCGGCTAATATTAATATCTTGTTGGTTCTGACCTGTGCCAGTTCTAGTCACCATGTCAAGTAAGTCGATTGTATCTGTAGGCAACGCATACATGATTTGACCTTGGTTTAACTGAATTTGACCAGGTTCAACAGTCCACATATTAATACCGCGATTAGCCCACTCAATAGTAAGTAAGTTTAAAGAACGACGTGCAGTACGTAGATCATACCCAGTACGTAACTCTTGGCCGCAACGTTCAAATGCATCTTCAACGAGGTTATTTAAATCTAAGTTAAAACTCGTGGTGCCTGTGGTTCTATCTACCATTATTTTTTCCTTTTAGGAAATCCTGCTTTCATGTTTGCATACGCTTTAGGATCTATTGTAGACTTTGATTTAGGACGTGAAATGCCTTTTTGCTTACGAGCATTTATATTTGCATATAGTCCTACAGGTCCACCTTCTTTAAACTGAGTAAAGTCAGTATTATCACGACGTTTTTTAACGACGCCTTTAGGCATTTTATTCTCAGTAGCACTAGGTATTTTAGTTTTCTTTATAGCGCCCATACCACGTGAAGGTCTCATTAGCAGATCTTTCCTCTAGTTTTACCACGAACAGCGCAGCCATTAGCTTTAGCTAATTGAGATACTTTACCACCTGAAGCCATTTTTTTAGCTTTGATAGTACCACCTTTTTTCATATTATCTTCTACAGCTGGCATGCCAGATTTTTTTCTTTCTGATCTAATAGCATCGCGCATCTCTTCATAACCTTGTCCTTCTGGGCTTACAGTCCTGCCCATAGCAATACCAAGATCACCCCTACGTTTATAGTCAGACAAACTATCTTTTAAACCAGTGCCATAACTTTTTAGATATTTATCTTTTTTTTCTGCAGCCATTTCATTTCTAGCTATATCGTCTTTAGTTGTAAGAGTCTCTTTTTGTCGAGGACTCATATCATCATTTGTAGGTCCTTGAATTTTACCTGATTTCATATCTTCAAAAGCCTTGTCAAATTTATCTTTAGCCATGATTAAACGTTCCTTCCTTTTGATTTACCTTTAATAGCAATACCATTAGCTTTAGCTAGTTGAGATACTTTACCGCCAGAAACATAACCGCATCCTTTACTCATTTTCTTAGCCATACCACCTTTTTTAAGAGCTAACTTAGTACCTTTGCCACCTTTGTGTTCTTGTGCATCATGTTGAGCAAAAGCTTTTTTAATCATAGCCTTGTCTTGTGTTTTGTCCATCTTTGTATCTTCTTTCATATCTGATTTAGCCATACCACCACTCCCAAATTTTTTGCCTTTATCGGCTTTATTAAACTCCTGCGCAACTGCCACAGGAACCCCTACCTTTTTAGCAAACGCAGGATTGTGAGCTGCGGCTGCCATTAGATTACGTTGTGCTTTAGATTTACTTGGCATCTTGGTTTCTCCATCTTACACATTTTACACAGTTACAATCATTAAAGTAATGACCGGGTTTTGTAAAAACTTCTGCTTCTTTTAATTCTTCTTTTACTTCTTCTACAACTTCTTTGATAGATGTTTCAATTTGTTTGATAAGTATTGCTTTATTTTCTTCAATTTGTTCAGCATCGTGTTTCCTTTTTTTAAATATTCTGTCTATAAAAGCTTTCATATAAACTCCTACTTAAACCAATGGGTAACTAACCAACTAATAAATGCTGATCCTAAACCAGCAATAAAAATAAATACTTTCCAGCCACCCTTAATTTCTTCTAGTGTCTTTTCAATACTATCTAATCGAGCTTTTAATTGATCCATATCTTCCATAATAGTATCTACATCCGCTTGAATGTGTTTAATTTCAACACCGTGTTCTGCTAGTTCTCGTTCTGTACTCATTTGCAATTCCACCTTTTTAGTGATGCGGCTTTCCTAGTAGGTCTACCTTTTTCATCTTTCATCGGACCAGGCATACCAGACATCCTTGCACAGAATGACTTCTTACGTGGACCACCTTGAGGTTGCGGAGCTTTTAAATTAGACCCCGTTGCTGCATTATATTTAGCACGACCTTTAGCCGTGAGTCCTGCACCTTTCGATACAGGAAGTTTTTCACCGCGTCCGATAGCTAAGCTAGGACCTTTTTTCTTGTTAGCCATAAATTATTTGTGCCGCATCCATATTAACCATGTAAGCATATACACCTGTTTCAGCTCTTATGCCTTCACCTGGAATGAACGGAACATTAGTAAATATATCAGTAGCTACAGTTTCATAAGTAAGTAACCATTTACCGACAGCATATACGGCTGCAGTGCTAGTAATACTACGCGAGTTAATATCTGTAAGGGTAAATGTATCTGCGCCTGTTTTAGTAATAGAATATGTACCATCAGTAGCTGAAACACCAGAATTTGATAGGAAGTGAATACCAATAACATCGCCTGTAGATAAACCGTGTGCAGTTTTAGTTACTGTTACAGTATTAGCTGTTTGTGCATATGTTACACTTGATGAAACAGGTGTTGAAGACGTATCAAATAAAGTTATATATCCAGCAGTAGCTGCACCTGCAAATGATACACCTTTAACACGTACAGGGTAGTTTACGAAATAGCCACTAGAATTTAAGTGTGCTTGTTTTACATCATATTGCATCGACATATTATTCTCCTTTTTCTTCTTTAACGTCTAATCTTTCCACCAACGCAGTATATGCATCGATGGCGCCCTGAGAAGCTGTAACAAAACTAGATGCTTGGTTACGCTCTGCCTCAAGACGCTTAATCTCAGACAAAAGAAAGTCTTTTGTGATTTCCATTATTGTGCGTTAGAAACCATTAAGTAGTAAGGAGTGCTACCAACTAATATTTTAATTGTGTGAGTCACTGCTGCTGCTGACTTAGCTGGAACTAATGCTGATGGTAAGTTAAAGAGGTTAGTAATAGCACCTGTAGTAGCACCAGAATCTGTTACTCTAATAAATGATGCTGAAGCTGGAACTGTAACGCCTGCACCAAAATTAGTATCAGCTTGAATAACTGCTAATGTACCTGTTTGAGCAGTTGCTGTACCACCTAAAGTAGCGCGTAGTGCATTACCTGCACCTGAAATTGCGCCTGCAGAATCTACTTCCATAGAGATGTGAGCACCGTTAATTGTACCGCCTACTGCTGCTGTACCTGTATTAACTACTGAGAAAGCTCTTAATGTTTCGCCAGAACCTGCTGCTGTAAATGTTAGTTTGTTATAAGATAAGCGTGTATCACCTGATGTTGCAGATGTAGTTGCATATGATTGGCTGATATTGCCTGATGTTGTTACTACGATTGGATCTGTTGCTGTACCGCCAATAAAACCGTTTTGAGACGCGACTGGGCCGCTAAATGTTGTTTGTGCCATGATATTTTCCTTCATACAAAGTTAGGCTCATTAGTCTTGTATGCGTCTGCCGGGACAGTCTAATGAACCGGGTAACCCGGATTCCCAAATAATACCTGAAATGGCACTATTTGCAAGCATTATAGCATAATATAAAAAGAAAACCCCTATTTCTAGGGGTCTTAGTCATACGTTTTTATTACTTGTTCATTACGTACATAGTTACTTCAAAGCCAAATCTCATTTCTGTTGCTGCTGGTTTAGTCCACATATTGTTCTCCTTTGTATTGTATTTTTACTAAGCTACGTTGTAGCTACGCATATATTGCTCTTTTTGCGATACAAAGTCCTAGAGAAAACCATGAAAAAAGGACCTGTGTTTTAAGCAGGTCCCTTAGTAGTACGTAGCCAGTTGCTAATTAAGCACCTGGTGAACCCCACATACCGAGAGGATCTGACCAACCAAATGAATAACGCTCACGAGCCTTGTAACGAACGTTACCAGTATCAAAGTCACCATCCATAGAAGTAGATAACGGAGTACGCACAAAGTGTTTCATGCCGTTAGGTACATCAGTTGTTAAGAAGTATGAATCGCTGTCTGTTAAGAAGTGGTTAATTGCGTAACCTTCTGGGATTGAACCATTATTCTTAATAGCATTGATATCATTGTCAGCTGTTGAAACACGAAGTTCAGTTTCGAGCAAGCGAGTTGCAACGAATTGATTACCTGGTGGAACAATTAACTTACGTGGTTGAGCAGCGATCAATAGGCCACGCTCATCAGTCCATGCAGCGATTTGAATAACAGCGTTTTCTAGTGCTGTTTCGTTCAAGTCTGTAGGAGTTGATTGAGTGTTGCTGTTTGTACCGCCTGAAACAAGAGGATGAGATACGTTAAATAATGAAACACCATCACCACCGTTGTAAGAACCAGAAGTGTTGAAGCCATTATTAAGAACTGCAGCAGCCTTAACTTGTTTTGTGTAAGCCATAGCGCGAGCTAAAGCCTTTGTGTAACGTGCTGATAATGTGTCATACAAGTTATCTTCTACAGCTTCTTCTGTTAAAGAAAAGCCAAGAGCGATAGTTTGATGATTGTATCGAGCTGTCCAAGCTTCTTGAGCATTGTCATAAGCGATTGCTGTGCCTTCGTTTTTGACTGGTGCTGCTGAGAAACCTGAAAGTTTTGTTTCTTCTTCGAATGAACGCTCTGAAGTCTCTGTTTCATAAACTTCTTTATGTTCTTCTCCGTAACGCTTGTACTCTAAACCGAATAGCGCGTTAAGTCCTGGTAATAGCTCTTTTAGGAGCTGTGCACGTGAAATAGCCATGTTATGTTCTCCTTAGTTAAGCTACGTAATTAACGCCGGTAAGGGCAGTCAACTGTGGGTTGTTAATTTTTACAAGTACTTCTGGATAAAGTACTGTAGAGCCTGATGTATAAGCTGTGTCAGGAACTACTGCAACTACTCTCCATGGTAATGTTGTTGTTGATCCAGCACCGTTAGCAGGAATCACGCATGAAGCTTGTGAATTACCTGTTGATGTTGAGCCAGTACCGTTTTGAATTTCAGCTAAGTTTGTACCAACAATAGTTGCATTAGCACCAACTACTACTGTAGGAGCGCCTGAAACTGTTAATGCTACTTTGAATTCAGCTGATGCATCAACAACTACGTAAGCAACAGCGTTAGTAACGCTAGTACCTGGGTAGTATTGAGCTTGAACTGTTTGGCCTGATGAATTAACGTATTGAACACCCATGAACACACCGATAATAGTACCGGAAGTTGTAGTGCCTGATAATTCTAATGTGCCGCCCGCTACGATTTTTACTGAAGAACCGTTATAGATTGGAGTATTGTAACTTGACGCAATTGGGATCTGTAAAGTTGCCCCGGCGTAAGGAATACCATCATAACGATTAACTGGTTCAAAACCATAAGGACTGTTAATGGTTGGATATGCCATTTTAATCTCCTTAAATGTTTATATTATTTACCTTTACCGAATGAAGTCGTTGCTTTTGACTCTGCGAAGAGAGGCATACGAGGATCATTCTGTTTCATAAAGCTGTTGTCAACTGCATCGGCTTGCTGTTTTGATTTGTTTTCATAGTAAGCCTTACGTTGTGCAACGAACTCTTCTGGAATCTTGCATAATAATAGTCCACCAATTTCAACGCCTTCTTTAAAGCGAGAGTTTTGGTCAACCATTATTCTCATTTCAGGGTGGTCCGCTAATTTAACGGGTTCCCATCCTTCACGCATTTTTGAAGAAACATTTAGATTATCAGCATCGTTAAGAAGACTTGTTCTAATCCATCGATAAGCCCAACCAGGTACCTTTTTAAACTCAGGTAATAATGATGCGGGTTTCCAGCTATCAGGTCTTTGAAATTCTTCTCTTGTTTGTAATTCACGATCTTGTCTGTTGTTATCCATTTGCGTTCTCCAATTTTAAAGTTTCTCTTGCATATTGTTCCGGGGTTAGACCAAATTTCTTGGCTAACGCTACTTGTGTCTTTGTCAGACGCACTTTTTTAGGCGCGGTGCTACGCGTTGCCGGAGCAACTACATTCGAAGGTTTAGTGCGCTGGGCGGGTTGGTCCTCGTCTAGCGTTGCATCCCCAAAGTATTCTGGGAATCGTTTTTGCATCGTACCATCGATACGACGATAATATTCGTCAGATGCGGGATCTATACCACTTCTAACTAATTTTTCATGTAAGCCTAATGCAAGGCTTGTCATCTCTTCATCTTGACCAAACCAAGTGTTTTTATCTTGCCACCTTAAAGCTTTGTCGTCTGGTTTAAATGAAGGTTGTTCATTTTGTGGTATATATACCCCATTTTCAGCCTCTTGTAAAGAAGTTTTAAATTTAGGGGCATATTGCTCTACTTGAGACAAACGAAGTTGAGCATCATTCATCTTTTGTTGAGCTTCAATAATACTATCTTTATCACCTATATCATAAGCTTCACCATAATCACGTTTAGCGGAATCTAGTTGTTGCTCTAATGATTTTTTAAGTGTTTGAACATAAGTTTCTTCACCTGTAGATAAAGTAGTTTTTAACTTCTTATTTTCTTCTACAAGTGATTGAGCAAATCTAATTGCTTCTTGTCTCTCACGATCAGCTGCTTCTTTAGCGCGTCTTTCGTCATGATGCATCTTTTTAAGTTGAGCCATTCGAGTTTTAACTCTATCTGAATAGTTCTCAAGATCATCATTTTCTACTTCTTCTACAATCTCTTTAGGTAAAGGTTCACGACCTCTATCTTGTGGAGGAGTATCATCTTCTATTTCTAGATCCAGATCCCCTTGTGCTTTAGCATCTACCTTAACTTCTTTAGGTTCAGCCTGTTTTAAATTTATTTCTTTTTCATCAGATATTTTATTACCTGGAATATCGTCATCATCTGGATATTCAAATACAATGTCACCATCTTTTACGTCAGCCATATATTACTCCTTATGCGCGAGTGTAGCCGCGAGGATCTTCTACAACCCCCTCAACCGTATCGTCGTTAATAATGCGGAATTCTCTTCCGTGGATCTTGAATCTAGTACCTGCATATGCACGTGTTAGAACAAAATCACCCTCTTTACACCATGGACCTGTAGGAAATCTGACTTCATCTTTATAAGCTAAGTCACCTACTTTTACTACAAATAAAACTACAGTCGAATGTTCCTCTATAGATTTAGCACCAGCTGCTTTAACAATGCCACCTTTATATGTTTCCTCTGCTTCTGGAATTGCACATAAAATTCTATAGCCTTTTGGGTCTGGAAGTTGTAAACCTCTTTCTTCAATTGGTATATCTTCTGCATCTACTTCATTTACTGTTGGAATAATAATCGGTCGGCCATTAGCATCAACCAAGTTCTTATTCATCGTAAGAATTTGTTCACTCATCTTCAAACGTCTCCATTCTTTGTGCGAGGTCTTTAATAATTCCTTCTGCTACGGATAAACCTCGAATATATCCGGTCATATTTTGGTATGAAGCAAAATCTTTTGCTGCTCCGTCTGCCAAATTCATTAATACTGTTTTGCGCTGATCATCTATTCGAGACAATAATAGTTCTAGCGTTGAGTCCATGTGTTACTCCTTGGGTTGTTGTATTTGTTCCTTATTCATTTGCGTTAATTCTTTTCGGCGTGCATGATCAAGATTAGTTCTAGCAACATCTAAACCTAATTCAACTCCACGTGCTTGTTGTTCTGCTTGAAATTTTTGAGCATCCATCTCTGTTTTTTGTTTATCTGCACCAACTTTTATACCAATTTTAGCGCCTTCTAATTTTTCTTGAGAATCAAACTTAGCTTTTTCAAGCATTAATTTTTCTTGTTCAAGTTGGATATCAGCCATTGCTTTTTGTGCTTTAATTTGAACTTCTTGTTGTTTAATTTGAAGTTCTTGTTGTTGCATTTGGATTAATGGGTCTTGTTGTTGTTGAGCAATTTGTTGTTGTGCAACTTCAGCTTGATCTTTACCTAATAGTTTTTGAGCAGCATCAGCAGACAAACGAGATATTTGAACTTCTACATCTTCTGGTAATACTTGATCTGGAGCTGGTAATGGAACACCTAACTCTTGTTCAATTTGTCTTCTATATTCAAATGCAATATGTTCATTAATATGTGCCATAGCTGCTGCTTGAATAGTTTGTGCTTGAGGATTTTGACCGATAAGTGCTGCTATCTTAGGATCTTGCATTGCTGCCATATGAACTTTAATATGAGCTTCATGATCTTGATAGATAAATGCTTTAACAGGGGAACCATTAATGATTGCCATATTTTCAGTTACAGGATCTTTAGGTTTTCTATCTTCTGCAGCTGGAATAAGTTTACCAATATTCTTAACGCCTAATACTTCTAACATTTGTTTATTAAGTTCTGCTAGATCATAGATTTGTGGATTAGCTTGTGCCATTTGCATAACAGCTTGATATTGCACAACCTTTTGTGACATGGTTGCTGCATTTGGATCACTTACTGGAATTACATCTACATCATCATAATCAGATTGTTTAGCACGACGATCACCTACATCTGGATCATAATTATATTCTGGTGGTGTGTAATCACGAATGATGCCTTTAAGAAGTTTAAACTCTTGTTTCATCGCATAGTAAATACGAGCTTGAATAGCTGACGTTACTTTCAATGTTCTTTCAAGAATTGCTAATGTTGTTCCAACAGGTGCGTTAGCTGACATGTCAGAAACTTTTAATCCTTCAGCATTAGCAAATGCACGACCTTCTTCGATGATTTGATTCATCAATGAATTTAATACTTGTGAAGGTTCTTTATATGGAAGAGGTAAAATGTTGTCACGGATAGCACCACTTGGTACATCTACGTCACGCCATTCACCTGGAGCAATCGGAGTATCATCACCTTTAATTCTAAGACCACGTGACTTCATACCACCTGGTAAATTTGATAAAGTACCCGCATCAACAAGTTGACGTAAGATCATAGTACCGGATTTTGCAAAGGCACCTATCAAATGAATTAAACCAAAACAATAAAAACCAAATCCTGGTATGTAACCGTAATGCACAAAGTGTTGACGCTTAGCTTTTAACTTATCTTCTGGATCCCAATTACGACGTATAGCTAAAATAGTACTTGTACCTTTTTCAATTGTTACAACATAAGGTACTGCAATACCATCTTCACTATCACCATTTTCTAAATCTAAGTTAACATGCATTTCAAGAATTTTATATCTATCATCTTCTGACGGATTAAATCCTAACTTTTCTGCAATCTTTTTCTCAGCTTCGTCAATATCTAAGAATGGTTCGCCTAAATCTACATCACGATAAAATCCTGCAACTTGTAATTTACGAAGTTCATTCTTTGTTTTTCTCATCACGTGTGTAACACGTTCTGTTGTTTCTAAATTAGATGCACCATATGGAACTACAATATCTTCTGCAGTCACATACATCGCTACTTGACGTTGTAATGATGGATCAAAATAAACTTTCTTAAATGCATTACCTGCTAAACCTAGTCCCCATAACATGCGTTCATGTTCAGGTCTATACTCAGGCATCATATCAGTCAATTGGTAATTCATGTCTTCTTGGACACGATGTGCAGATTCTTCTTTCTCAGGAGTTTGCTTACCTATGATTTGTGTTTTAACTGGGCCAGCTGCGGGGAATGTTTCCATCATAGTTTCAGCTTGGAACTTAACCAGCGCTTCTGTCATTAAGGGGTGGTATACATTGCAAGCACCGGGCCACGGTTCTGTGCGGTCTTCAATCTTAAGACCTAGTAACTCTAAGCCATCTACATAAGTTGTTAACCAATCTTTTCTAGAACTTATATCCGTATCATATTCACCAATAAGATCACCAGATAATTCTGTAAGTTGTCCTTCATCTAACTCTTCTGCTAAGTTAGCATTAAATTCATCGTTATGTTCTTTACCAGGAACAATTGTAATTTCCATGCTACCGTCATCTAACGTAACACTTTCTGGATTTTCTATTTCAATACTTAAATCGGGTTGTGTTTGTGCTAACTCTTCTAAACCTAAAGGAGCTTGACTTAAACTTTTATCTATATCTGCCATAATTTATTTTCCTATAATGCATATAATTTTTTACCACGACCTTGAAAACTGTATATATCTTCAGGTTCGTCACTTGGTAATCTAATAAATCCGCCTTGTCTAAACCTCATCAATGCTAACGTTGTTGAGTCAACTAAGTCGTCATTCGCTCCACTTGGGAAATCGTTACACTCTTCAATAACCTCATGCGCCCATCGTCTATCTGGAGCCCATACTATACCACTTCTAAATAGATCTGACACGGCATTTACACGGGATATTTTATCTTGCCCTTTACCTGGCGTAAATTCACCTACAGGGATTCCCATACGTCTAAACTCTTGATAGAGTGCAGCGCCGTTAGATTTCTTTTCTACTAAAAATGCGTCAGGTTCCCAGTCTTTATATTCTTGTATACAAAGTTCTTTAAGCTCAGGAAACTCTAGTCGTTGCTTGATGCTATTTAGTAGTATTATATTATAGTTATTGGTTTCTTCGTTAAAAAAGACGCCCCATACTGTCAACGCATTATAGTCCGCACGGTTATTTGCTTCTTGTGCCGCATCAAGTGCCATAATAGTAAACTCACATTGAGGTGGATCTTCTTCTTCCCATATCTTCCACCACTCCCTTTTAATCAATGCACCTTCTTCTGACGTAGGGTTTTGTAAATATTGAGCATTCCAATAACGTACATCTAATGCAGCTTTCTTTGCTAGTAATTCTTTTAACGGCCAGAACTCAGGCCATAAACTTTTTTCTTTTTCTGTACCTTCATTCAATATGGCTGGAAACTCTACAACTTCCCATTCATCAACACCTTCATTCTTTACCATCTGGTTTACAATTTCACCAGTCAAGTCTAACTTAGACCACCTTGTCATCACTACGATGATCGCACCGCCAGGCATAAGACGTTGAAGAGGGCCAGACTGAAACCACTCCCAAGCAGGCTTAAATACATCAGCTCGTCCAAGCTTAGCATCCTGCTCAGAGTGTGGGTCATCAATGATAAACAAATCAGCCCCGCGACCAGCGAGGGCACCACCCACACCAATTGCAAAATACTCTCCATTATAATTTGTCCCCCATCTTGATGCGCTCTTTGAGTCAGCCTGCAATTCTACTTCAGGAAATATATCTTTATAAGCATCACTGCCAACCAAGTTACGAACCCGACGACCAAAGTTAACAGCAAGATCAGCTGTATGCGAGGCCATAATAACTTTCTTATGAGGGTATTTCCCAAGAAACCAGGCTGGAGCAAGATATGAAACAAGCTCACTCTTCCCGTGCCTCGGAGCAATGTTAACAATAACGCGTTTCTTGACGCCGTTCGCAATGTCCTCAAATATCTTAGCAAGCCTCCGATGGTGCGCTCCTATCATGTAGCCTGGGTAGACGTGCTGGATAAAGTCTAAAAAGTTATCCTTCCCGTGTTCTTTAACCCACTGCTGTTTAAATACTCTTATCTTAGCGAGTGTATTTCTTTTCTGTTCCTCAGTCATCTTGGGTACAGCTAACATTAACTGCGCCACTTTTTCTGGGGTTAACTTCTCTTCCTTATTCTCCACTGCTTGTGTCATCAATTTCTTCCACAATTTCTTCTATTACTTCAGCTTCTATGGTTTGCGGTCCTTCTTTGATGAGTCCTTTTGCCTTAAATTCGTTTAACATTGTTAAAAGTTCTTTTTCAACTTCTTCCATCGTCTCCATTTTATGTACAACTTCTGTTTTCTTCTTAAACGCATCAACGCCATCAACTTCACCAAGTGCTCTGAGTGCAGTTGTTTTTTCTTTTGGGTTATCTGTGCTCTCTATAACTTTAACGAGGTTATTAACCACGTAGAGTTTGAAGTCTGCTAGGTCTTTAACTAACATACACTGT
>Ga0209087_1000095_pt1 | contig 53497 bp, 63 predicted proteins | sample S_130805_EF_Meta_FD_187321 | JGI IMG/M metagenome (GOLD analysis project Ga0209087, IMG submission 187321) | Freshwater microbial communities from Lake Simoncouche, Canada to study carbon cycling - S_130805_EF_MetaG (SPAdes) (version 2) | ecosystem: Environmental > Aquatic > Freshwater > Lake ... | reverse complement strand
ATATGGGGCGCACCAGCGACTTAATATGTTGATCGCGGGACGGGATTTGTTGAAGAGCGGGATTTGTAATACTAAGTCGCCCAGTTCCGGTTCCAGCCTCAGCGTCGTTTTTAGTCTGGTTATAGTTGCAATGAATGATGCCATCGTGTTGGTGTCCTAGTATGTGTCCTTGCAGGAATGTGTCGCGAGTCTTGAGCATCTTGCGCAAGTCCAGTATCATAGCCGCCGCCGGGTGCTTCATCCGGCGCAAGCAGTCCGCGTTAACCGACGCCTTGCCCCCGTCCGTCTTGTCGGCGCGAGTGCCGTCGATCAGATACCACTCATTGTCGTCGCCCAGCGTCGGCTTGAATAGCTCGGTGATCGATCCGGACGGGTTCGGGTTGACCTCGAAGCCCGCCAAGGTATTCAGATCCCGCTGCGCCTTCTCGACGCGCGTCGTGAGCCCCCGGACGGCCAACTCGGCCTGATCGACGTCCACTCGCACCCCGCCGGTCTCCATGTCGAGAATGACGGGCATGAGGTCGCGCTCCAACTGGTGAATGCGGTGAATCTTTTGCTTCTCGATCTCCCCCACCTGCCACTGATACAGCGCCCGCGTCGCCACTGCGTCCTGAATCGCGTACTTCGACACTAGCGCGACTGGGGCACGGGAAATGTGGGGCATCTGCACGTTCCGAGTGGCGCGACCACCGAATATCTTCGCCATCTCGTCGTATATCTCCTCGTCCTTCTTCTGCCCCGCGTATTTACGGGCCAAGAAGTCGAGCGAGTAGGTCGGCTCGTGCTCACTGATCAGCGCCGCTCGAATCATCGTGCAGTCGATCCGGTCACCCGGGAGCTCGATTCCGGCGCAGCGCAGGAAGTGGCAGTCGAATTTCAGATTATGGCCGACCCACACCCCGACACGCTCCTCGCGAATCAGGTCGCGCAGCCAGTCGATGACGTAGGGGTCGGTGCGAACGTCCCAGTACATACCCTCACCTTCGGGCAGAGCGATGGAAATACCGAATAGACGGTCCTTCCACCACTGCAGCCCGGTGGTCTCGGTGTCGATCACCATATAGGGGACCGAGTCGATGCGGGGGAAAGCCGACATCAGAAGGGGATGTCGCCGAGTGCAATATCGTCGACGAACGAGCGCCCGGGAGCCGAGCCGCCGCCCTCTTTCGGGTTGACCTTGAGCGAGAAGTACTTCTTGCCCTCCATCCGACCGCCCGCTTTGCCCTCGTTCACCCAAGCGCTGACCCAATAGTCCACGCCGTTCACGTTGAGCGAACCGGTGTACTCCGGATGCTTATCCGTCTTACGATTCTCATTGCGGGCTAGCATGCCCGAGTTGGTATTATCGTACTGTGCCATGTTACCGTCCTCTATTAATTGATGGAGACTATATTATATCACCACTGGGGTGACCCGTCAACCGCTATCGTTTGCTACAGTGGATACCCGTTGTAGCCCTCCACTATGTCTAGTACATTTTTGCTCCGGGTCATCCCGACGTAGAATACCCGCACCTCGTCGTCCGGATTCTTCTCCGTCGACTGAATCACCCGGTTGGTCATGTCGGTGAGAAGAACGACCTGATCCGCCTCGTGGCCTTTTGCAGCATGGATCGTAGAAAGTCGAATGGTCGGGGTCGCGTCCAAGTCGGCATCCGCGTAAAAATCGACGACTCTCGCGGGGATGTTGAGACTCGTATAGAAGGGCCGTTGGGTAAACGAATAGTCCGCCATTTCGAGGCATCGTCTTGTTTCGGCAGTGGCAATGGCAAGTATTGCGCTCCGATCGCTCTCTCCGATCTTAGCCCCGGTAACCAGACGATTGAAGGCTCTAATTCCTGCTGCAAACCGGTTCTGATATAGCCCGGGCCTACCGGATTCGCGCGTGTACGGAATTCGTCGATCGATGAGCGTTTGCTCAACCTCGCGGAGGACTGAGTGCGTCCGTCCCAGTAAAAGTGTATCCGTCCCATGCTGGATGTCGACCGAGTTGAAAGAGCCGTGTATACGTACGGATCCCACATTGTTGTTGGCACTGAACTCCTTATCCACTCGGAATACGATTCGACGGATGAGGTCTTGAGATCGTGCGTGGACTGTAATAGGAAGTCGATGCGAGAACGAGAGCACATGGCTATGACCCTTATGCCTTTCCGTAAATCTCGCCATACCGTGAGCATCTGCCCCTGACCAAGTGTAGATGGCCTGATCGTCGTCCCCGGCGAGATATACTTGGTGAGCGCGTTTGCAGATCTTGCCGACGACAGCCCACTGAAGAGGTGATAGGTCTTGAGCTTCATCGATGAATACAATTTCGGCATCCGCTCGGATGCCGCCCTTCGCCGCCCGCTCGAGCATGTCGGTGAAGTCGTAATAACCATACGTATGTTTGAACTCAGCGTAAGCCCGTACGAAAACATCGAATTCAGCCCGAGTCCCCGGCCTATCCGATACGTCGTAAACTTCAGCGGGATTGGAGAATGTGTTGCGTGCATAATTGAGAATGTCCAAGTAGAAATCACCATCGGCACGCTCCTCGTCGTCCTCCGGTGACTTGCCAATGATCGGGACCCCCATGACGGTGGCGAACTCGCGCAGCTTCATCGAATCGATTACCTGCGACTGTCGTAGCCCCAAGTGCCGGAACGCCATCGCGTGAATGGTGCTTACATTGTTCGATTTCTTTAACCCTAAGCGTGAGAGCGCCTCGCTGGCGGCGGCTCGGGTGAAAGATACGAAGGCCACGCGTTCGGCTTGAACGCCCGAATCCCTCGCCTCTTTCACCCTTCGCAGCAATTCCGTGGTCTTACCCGTACCGGGCGGACCATAAATCGCTTGGACTAGCATCAATACTCGGTATCGGCTGCTGCGCCCACTTCGCCATCATAATCGGCACTAACCTTCACACCACCGCTACGCACGGTGTCGTAGAGCTTCTCGGCGCGGTCGTACACATCCTTCGCCACGAACCCAAGGCCCGAGATGTTGAAATTGTAGTACGATTCGTTCCGCGCGTTGGTCTCCGTGATGCACGACAGCTTGTAAGCCCGAGCGAACGAGTCAGTGTTGGTGAGACGCATGAGCGAATTCCAACGCTTGCTGACCTTCATCTTGGACTTCGCCATCGAGATCACAGCTTCCTGCCACGCGCCGCCGAAGTTCACGAGCACGAAGTGCTGCGCGGTATCGGAGACTTCCAGTCCCTCTTCGCCCAGCGCGGTGATCGCGTCATCCGCAAGGCTCTTGGTGGCGAATGCACCACGGAACCCATTGGACCCGCCACCACCGATCTTGCGATCCTTCCACACGAGGAACTGTTTGGTGTAGAACACCGGAACCACGGTCACCGACTCGCCGTACAGCTCGCGGGTAACGTTGTTGTATAGCATTCCTTCTTCCGCCCCCTCGATGTACGCCGCGTCCGACTTCTTGCGAGCCGGGGACAGCGCTTGCACCAACTCGATCCTCGGGATGAGCATGTCGTCGGTGGTCACATTCTCGGAACCACGCGCGGCACCTTTGCCCTGCAGCCAATCGGGCAGGTCATTCGTTACCGCCAATTCAGTGTTATTAACCACTGCTACTTCCTTCTTTGCCATTTGTAACTCCATAAGGTTAAAAAAGACGCACTAGGTGCGCCGGGTATCCGGCTCTCGCCGAATTGGGGTGGGGGTTAGCCTTGTCAAGCGGCTCCGTCTATCACGGTAACATGCCGGGACTAACCCCCGAAATCATTATGCCTTCGTAATCGAAGCGCGTGTGAATGGGGATACGTTGAGCAGATGCTCAGGTACTTCCTCGCCATTCTTAAACATCGTCTTCACCGTCGCCTTGAGCGTAGATGGATTCACATTCTCTTGTATCAGATCAGTGCGCCCGTTGTCGCGCAACCACTCGTAGAATGATCCTTTCTGGTCCGCCTTGATCGACACGTGCATATCGGCGGTGAGCGATACCCGCCCGACACCGGCCACCGAAATCTTGGTGACGCCATCGTCCTCCATCGTGGTCGGAATCTTCGATATGCGCAGGTAGTCGAAGTGCTTATTCACAGCTTTGAGCTGGTCCTCCAGCACATCTTTGTTCTGCTGAATCTTGTGCATGGCTTCCACTAGCTCCACCAGCGTCAGCGAGTCGTACTGCGCGAATTCGTTTACTTGATCAATTAACACCTATTACTCCTTCGACACCGATTCGGATGGATGTGTACTTGCGGTCACGGTTATTCCACTTCAACACATTGAACGTATCGCTCTTCTCCCGCGCGATAGCGAATACCAGACCCGAAAGGATCGGGGAACCACTAGGTGCGATAAAATCGACGGCGGGGTCGTAGGACTCGAATCGCTCACGAATAAGGCCGATAAGCCGTTGGTTATGCAGCGAGCGTGGTACGTCGCTGATCTCGGATACGCACAGCCATACGGGAGTACCGAATCGCTCCACGTCTCTATAATCGGCGGTGGTCACTTCTTGAGTGATAAACACCTTAGGGTCTGACATCTCTATTAACTCCTCTATGATACTATATTATACACTAGACCAGCGTCCCCATCAATGTGTTCTCGTTTCTGTCGTTTATGCTTGTGCGCACGAACTCGGACACGTCGTTCTTCGTCCGTAGCGCCTGCATCACCACGCCGTCCACAGTGCCTTCGGCGATCAGGTCGATGTAGGTCACCGATTTTGTCTGCCCAATTCGGTGCGCCCGGTCCTCCGACTGCACACGGTCGGTGTAGGAGAACGAGTTGGAGTAGTAGATCACCAGCTCGGCCCGCGTCATATTGAGCCCCACGCCCCCGGTGGCCGCGTTGCCGACTAGGAATCGCGCCTTGCCGGACTGGAAGAGGTCGGAGACGTTATGCCACCGCTCGTCCTCGCTCACCCCGCCGTGTATCTCCACCACCGAATCGTGTCCGTAGGCCTTCCGCAGTGCCTCCGTGACCATCTCGATCTCCTCTAGGAACCTACACCACACGATGGTGGAGACCTCGTTCTCCTCGGCTATCGACAGCAGTTCGTCTACCTTGGCATTCGTTCCGGGGATGCGTACGTGCTCGAACTTACTCGGGTTGTATATGTCCGGCTCGCGCTGATAGGCGATGATGCCGCCCGCGATCTGCTGAAGTCGGAGCATTCTTTCGAGGACCGTGGTGACGGTGATTCCTCGATCTCCAGATACCGCCTTGTCACGCTTAGCAATGTCTTTGTATAGTCGTCTTTGTTCATCATTTAATTTCACTTCTCTAACTTCATAAACCTTCGGCGGCAACTCGGTCAGCACCTCCGACTTGCGCACCTGATACACGAACGGGGAGACCAGCTCGATCAGCTCCGCCATGTTTTGGTATCCTATTACCTGCTTCCCCTCGAACCCGCCCATCACTGCGTAACGGTTGCGGAATGAGTAGAAATCGCCGATGCCGATGATGTTCGAATCGAGGAACTCGAATTGCATGAACACGTCCATAGGGCCGTTGGCGATAGGAGTGCCGGTGAGAATCACCTTGTAATTCGCCGATTTACCGAGTTTAACACAATTCTTGCTCCGCACCGCCGAGTGATTCTTGATCATGTGCGCCTCGTCCACCACCATGCCGACGCGGGTGCTACAGTCCACGAACTTCTGCGCCAGCGCGGCAGCGCCGCCAGCAGCCAGCGACTCGGTGCCGACAATCAAGAACTTCAGCGCGTCGCCCGTGGTGTTCCAATCGGAGAACGCTTTCGGTTTGTCGGTATTGAGCACCATCACGTCGCATTCGAACGGGCAATGGATGCGGATTTCCTGCTCCCAGTTGCGCCGCGTGCTAAATTTCGTCACCACCAGCACCCGGTCCACCTTCTCGTCGAGGAAATACCCAGCGAACAGATCAAGCGTCGTTTTGGTCTTACCCGTACCCATGTCCATATAGAACGCGAACGCATTCTTGCCCCATGCCCGGTCGAGCCCCGCACGCTGGTAGGCACGCGGCTCGGTCTTGAACTTGTAGCCGTGCGGGAACGGCGTTATTCGATCCGCTAGCCGTTGAATAGATGCGTTTGCAGCCTCCTGAGCACCTTTTGTAAATACACCAGCGGGAAAAGAGGTAAGCACATACTCACTATTAATACGTAGAGCAGGAGCTGTCCAAACACGACGGCGAGCATCCCAACGCCGATTAGGAATAGAGCGCACTTTATCAAGCATCCAAGGAGGAGCGTCGATAATGAACCTAGCGGATTTTTCATCATAATCAATGGACAGCTTAGAACTCGGAGCGGAATTTAGGTTCATCTACTTTTACCTCGTAATCATCAGTAATCGGGGCATACCATACGTTGAGCGTCTTACCGCCCGGTACTCGCATTTTGTCGTGATCCGCGCCACAGTCACGCCGGAGAGCGGTCCACAGGTCCATGCCCGTCATCACTTCGGCCTTGTTGCGCTTGAGGAACTCGGAGAATGCCGTGCCTCTAAACACTATGCACCGCGTGCCGTTCATCACCTGCACCACCGGAATGTTGCGCGTCAACGCCTTTCGATCCTCGATGTTCGTCCCGTCCGATGTGAGGTCGGCCTTTTGCACAAACTCGCTGAACTTGGACTGGATGATGCCCGATGCGCTCGCCTCTTTTGGTACCTCTATCACCCGCAGCGTCGGCACCAACGGGTCGAGCACCCGCTTGCGCCACGAATCTTGAGTGATCTTCGGTATATTGATCTTCATCACCTCGAATATTAGTGTACCCATGGCGTTGGGGTCACGCAGCACGATGGTGGGGATGTTCGGGATCAACGTGCCGTTGACGTGCAGCCCCCATCTCGGCGGCTCCGACTTGTACTCGATCAGCTCCGTGAATTGAGGCAGTCCGTCCTGCGCATCCAGCTCTTTGCTCTCCTCGGTCGATATCCCGTGCTCGCGGGTGATGCACACCTTGCGGTCACACAGGCTCTTGCACGGCTCCTCGCTGCATTTGTACAGATAGTCCCGCCTTGATGCCGACCGAATTACCTTTTTCGCCTCGGCTGGTGGCAGTGGCTTGTCGAACATCGTCTTGTTCAGCGCCATCGCGTCATCGAAGAACGAATCGGGCCGCGCCCGCTTGAGGTAGACCACCACGTTGTACATGGAGTCGTTCCGCGACCCGGATTCCACGCCGGAGTGAATCATCTTTTGGATGCACGGCGGCGCTTCCAAGTGCTCCCGGTGCGCCATCTCCTGCAGCTCCTCCACCGTCACCCGGCGGCTCTGCGCATAGGAGACGAACAGCTCGAAGCTCAGCCGGTCGCCGTTCGCATCCACCGCGTACCGGTCGGTGTTCTCGGCGTTGAAGTAGCACAGGTTGATCCAGTTCCCCAGCGACTTCTCCCCGCTCTTGGTCACCACCGAATCCTGCTTCGGGAAGATGTCCACATGATTCGGGAATGCGAGCATGTCGCGCCACGAATTGAGCAGCCGAATGACAAGCTTGGCGGGCAGGTAGTCCGAGCCAAATAAGTACAGGTGCGCCCCGCCGCTCTTGCTCCGCGTCACCACCAGCGGGAGCCGGTAATGCTCGACGCGTTTCGCGATCTCGGCGTGATCGAGGTCCAGCCCGTCGCCACCTTTACCGTGGTTATCGACGTCGATGCAGCCGAATAGTACCGTGCCGCCGTCGGTGATCGGTACGATCCCCAACCCCATCTCACCACCCAGATGTCGAGTGTAGTTCTCGACTGTTACCTCGGCCTTCTCCGTGGTCATGTTTCGCGTAGCGGGGTCCCACTGGCCGTAAGAACGCAGATTACCGGCAAAAAGCGCGGCGAAGTCTTCCTGTAGACTAGTCATCGTTTATGATACCTCTATGAGTATATTGACACCGTTCGGGGGGACTGCTATAATACCGCCGTCCCTCTCAACGGACTGGCGCTATTCTACCACAGCGCCCTCGGAACATCAACCCCGACCGTTTGTTCCACCGTTCCATCGCAATGGAACACAGATGGAACAGCCTCCCCATTCGAAGACACCATACTTGTTCCACCGTTCCATGCGTACGCGGGTGAAGAGAACTGATTGCTTAACCCAGATATGGGGAGATATATGGAACAGATGGAACAATGGAACACAGTCTCGGTCTTCGAATGGAGAGAGCACTCCGAGCCGTTCCAGACGGCGTTCCATCATCATGGAACAGTTGGGGTATCTGGGGATTCTCTCGTGTATGCGTATGTTAGAGAAGCCTCTCGGAGGCGCTCGGAACATCGTCGGCTATAGGGGTAGCGGAGCTGCTACTGCGGCACCTCGGTGACCACCGGCTGACCCTCGGGCGGGGCTTCGACTGGTTCTTGGTTCTTCGGCGACCTAGAAGCCACGCCAGCACCTACTGCGGCAGCGCCAGTGTTGGTAGCCATCGTGGCGTTCACCAGCGCGGCTTCCTGAGCTTTGAGACTGCTTAAAATGCTTTCCTGCACTGGATCGAGCCCTGACTGCGAGGTGAGCAGCTTCTGAGTCACTCCCGCATTTACCTGTGGTGCTATACGACCGGCGGGGAGTGCGGCCCGTGCGGCTTCTAGCGCCGCCCCCATCGGGTTGCCGGTGGCAAGATTCATCGCAGCGCCCACCGCCGTATTGTTGCCAAGATCGGCATCTATCGGAGTCCGACGAATGGCCGTTTTTTCGGTTCCGAGCATCTTGGACTCTTCCTGCAGTCGTGCCACAAACGTGTCGAACGCGTTGTCATCTCGAAACGCTCGGCGCAGCTTCTGCTCGGCGTCACGGCCCAGCACGACTTTGAGCGGATCGGACCCCGGTGCGGCGGTGCGCAGCTTCTCCAACGCGGCTTGAGCGATACCGGCGCGAAATGCGTCGTACTCGGACGGGCTGTTCTTGAATCGATCGATCATCTTGCGCATATCGATCTCGGGCATCTTGTAGATGTTCTTACCCTCTTCCATCGCCGTCATCATCTCCGAATCCCCGGCGTAGGCTTGGCGTGCAGTCCGGTACTCCGGTGACGCTTTCTCCATGTCGGCGAGTAACTGGCGCTTCATGTCCAGCAGAGTCTTAGCTTGCCCTTTCTCTCCTGCTCGCATCGCCTTGTCGATCATGTCGTCTATCGCGATCTTGGTCTCGTGCAGTCCGCGCAGCACGTTTTTCGGGTCAGTAATGTCCAGCCCCATGTCTTGCATTCGGCGCGACCCGGCTTTAAGTGCCTCGGCGAACGACGGGAAGTTCTGCATCCGGGCGATACCGGCAGCGTTCTTGGGTGTGATAGCGGCGTTAGAGTCCCACGCGGCTTGATACAGCACGTCGGCGTCTTTGGACCGCTTGGCCGCGAGTTCCATAACATCAGTGTAGAAATCTTTCGATCCGGACATGAGCTGCACGAGGTCGGCGTCGACACGATTAACACGCCCCGCTTCGCGAGCTTGCAGCTCCGACTTTGCTGCGACCCGTGCCGGACCGGGCTCGGAAGTAGCGCGGCGGAGCAGCGCGGCGGTGTTCTCACCCACATCCGCCAGCGTCATCTCGCCACGGGCAGCCGCCTTGACGGCGTCGAGCGCTTGCTGCGGGGTCATCCCGTCCTTGGCCAGCGCTTTGACGATCTGCAGGTCCGCCATTTTGTTCGCGTCTCCGAATCCCAGTGCACTCTTGAGTGCCCGATATCCGGGCATTACTACGTATTTACCCGCAAGACCGAGCACTCCGGTGGTGGCCGCGCCCGCCGCAGCGCCCCGCGCCGCTTCGCCGCCCCAGTCCTCCGCTGGCTTCTCAGTTGTGCCCACCGCACTCACCGCACCAGTGCCCGCGCCGATGCCGAGCATCTTGAGCACCGATGGAGCCATGGTCTTGACCGCTGTGCGACCAGCCGTGGGGATCATTGACGCGCCGCCGGTGACGATCGCCGGAATCATACCCCCACCGACTTCTGCCGCAAAATTGGCCACGGGGTGCTCTTCTCCATACTTTCGCTGCGCTTCGCGCTCTGCTCGCGCGTAATCCTCGTAAGATCCTTTACCGAACATCGATCGCGCTTTGGCGATCGCTTCATCGGAGAACCCCATAGTTAAGCCTTGCAGCGCAGCACCACCCGCGCCGGTGAACACCGGCTCAACGTTGGATTTGGGTGCGGCTTGCGACGCCGACTGCACAGCCGGTGCGCGATTGGTTTTCTGCGCTACAAATCGATTAATTACCGCCTCGGATGTACCGTCCGGGAATTCGTAAACCACACCGTTTACTGCGCGCTCTATTGTCATTTGCTCACCTCTTTGCCGTTCGCATCCACTTGAACCCGTGGAGCCGCGAAGTATTGCTCGAATGACATTCGCTTCGGGTTGATAATAATCGCACCTTTGGGATCGCGTGTCGTAATCGGATTCGCTTCCAAGTAACTGCGCCAGTGCGTCTGCGCCTCGGCCCCGATGTTGCCATTCACTGCGGCGTAGCGATTGAGGTATTTGTAGTACTCTCGATCGCGTTCACGTTGCGCGAGCTTGAACTCAATAATGGTCTTATTGGTAATCGGCTCCTTATCGGAGCTGAACGTGCCGAGTTGCATCATCTTCACGTCCAGATTCGACACGTTGCTATCGCCGGGAATACGGTTCTGCTTCGCAGCCAGCGCCGAGAGCGAGTCAAATTCGTTGATAATCGCGCGATCGCCGGACAACACCTTAGCCACACCGCCGACACCGGGCAGGCCATAAGTGACTCCGGACGAGATCTTCTTGCTAAGCTCCAGCGCCCGTTTCAAATCGGTGATATCGTCGTCCACGGTGTTAATCAGTGGCTGCACCTTCTCGAGCAGGTATTTCTCCGCCGCCTCGCGCTCTTTGATCTGCTGGGCCACGATCTCCTTCGCATTCATATTCCTGAATCGCGACATATCGCCGACCGGCACACCTTGGCCTTTGGCCGCAGTCAGCAATGGAGTGGTGTCGCCAGTTCGCGCCGCATCCGCGATCTTGGCTTGAAGCTCCTTGATCTCCAGACTTCCCTTGAGCAAGCCTTGTTCCTTGGCCTTGCGATCCAGTGGCGCGTTCTTGGCATCCTCTTGCGCCTTCAGCACTTGTGCCTTCTTGAGCGCCGCATCGTCCGCGATCTGGGCTACCTCGCCTTCTGCTTTCTTAACTTGCGCGGCTTTAAGCGCTTGGTCCTGCGGCAGCATCGACACCTTACCTTGCGCTTCAGCCAGTTGGGCGGCTTTAAGTGCTTGGTCTGTAGGTAGTGCCGCCACCTCAGCCTCAGCCTTCTTCAGCAGCAATCGCTTGGTCTCCGCATCGACCGGTAGTAAATCGACTTCTGCTTGCGCTTTGGCAATCAGCAGCTGTTTCGCCTGCCTCTCCAGCGGAGCCATTTCGGTTTGAGCCTCCGACGCTTTCGTAGAAGCACCAGATGCCTTGATTTGCGCTTCTTTGGACTCGGCCTCCAACTTATTGATCTTGTCGAGATAATCTGCCGCTTTCTTTACATCATCCGGGTTAGTGAAATCGCCGCGCATAGCGTCCAACACCTTGGCCAACTCCGGAGAGTTCTTGCGGAATTCATCCTGCTGCAGCGCCTTCTGCGCCGCTTGCAACCCCATTGGCGTATTGAGGTCGACACCAAGCACCGACGCGATCTTGCGTAATGGCTCCTGCTGCCGGTAGGTCTGGTACGCCGTGTTAAATCGCGGGTCAGCGGGGTTGATGCCCGATTGCGCCGCGAACGTCTTCATGTCTTCGGTCGCCGCTGTCAGCGAGGTGATCTCTTTCACCCGTGCGATACCGGCGGGTGATGTTGGATCAATACCCTCAGCTTGGACCTGCTGTTGCACAGCGGTAAGCTTCGGCGTGAGCTTGGACGCCACGTTAAGGCCCATCGTAGCCGCTGCTTGCTCATCTCCTAGCCCCTGTCGCGCCAGCTCGTAGCGCATTTTGGCCAAGTCTCGAATCCGCTGCTCATCGGCGACTTGCGCTGTGGCGTAGTTACCAGCCGCAGTACCAAGTGATTCGCCGAAAGAGCCGGTGCGGGTTGGTGCTAGGAACCCTTGTGCCAGCGCCAGCATGCCGGGGTCCAGTCCGGTGCGCCGCGCCGAGAGCGCCTCGGTCATCGCCAGCCGCGCATCATCCACATTTTTCTTGGCGACGTCGTACTCGTCGGTGTTCGCCCCCATGGCGGCACGCCCCAAAGCGGCTAGCGACAGGCCGGGGATGTCCTTTTCCCCGACGCGCAGCATCTTAGCCAGCAGCGGGCTATACGATGAGTCTACGGTATCTTCAGCCATGTTTATCCCTTATTAGTATGACCAATAATCCGAACCGTCTTCGGGATTTATTTGCCAGCTGCCGCCGGGGTTGATGTAATCATTGGCGTCGTAAGCAGGCTCAGGCTCAGTGTAATTAAAACTATTCTGCCAATCGGTCCACAAGCTTGGGTCCAGACCGCCGGTCGCCTCGTACTGCGTGCCGCTTCCCGTGCCTCCGAATCCACCACCGGCGCGAACGTCCTCGCCGTAGGTGCCGTACTGCTGCCCGCTCGGCCCGTATGTCTCCGCAGCGCTTTGACCTGTGGACCCGGCGTTAGTGGAGCCGCCGTAGTATGCGTCACCAATACCCGAAGTGCCACCCGAAGTGCCACCCGAAATGCCGCCAACGCCCGAAGTGCCACCCGAAGTGCCACCCGAGCCCGGCACTAACGATCTAAGACCGGTGTACGCTTGTCCCACTAAGTTAGCGAAATTGCTCGCAGCACTACCCGTGCCGCCAGCGCCCGACGCGAACAGGGTGCTAAGACCGGCGATCTGCGAGAGTGGTGAGTTAGAGTACGCGCCGGGTATTGGTGCGTTAGCGATCTCGTTCACGGTGCTCGGCACTTTTAGATTGGTGAGCAGATTCGACGCATTGGTCGCCATGGTCATGGGTGCATTGATGCGGGCTTGCGCTAACTCCTGTTCGTTCTTGCCCATCCCATACATAGCCTCAATATCTTTCAGCCCGAGTGTTTGCGCGGTAGTGCCGAGTGCACCGGCGGTGGTCGCAGCGGTCAATTCCCTGTTTTTTTCCGCTTGCGCTGCAGCGAGCGCTGAGGAGTAGCCCGCCGCCCGATACTGGGCCTCAGTGTTAGTTAGGTCTCTCTGCGCGTCAGCCATTGTCTGACCGTATATCTCTTGGCTCCGCTTTGATCCGAAGTCACCGGCGGTTACACCACGAGCAGCGGCCATCGGCGCGATGTTATTACGAATGTTGCGCTCGCCAGTATCCCTAATTCCTTGAATCACGTTGCTTTCGTACGGATTCATGAAATTCTGCACCGTATCGGCTGCGGACCCAGCGCCAGCGCCAAGGTAGGTGTTGGCCTTACCCAAGAATGGCTGGTAGGACGCCCCAGCTTGGGGAGTGGCAGCTATAGCCCCAGATTGTAGTGGGGAGAACCCAGCGACGAGCTGCTCCGGCGTGCGTTGCATCGCGTTAGTGCCGGTGTCCGCAAGATTCTTGAGATACGCGGTGTACCAATCCGGAGCCGCAGTGGCCGTGGATTTGGTAGTGGTAATATTCGGTAGGGGATCACCCTGCATCAATCCAGCCATATTAACCTCTCATGTATGCCAATGGCGATTTAGCCTTCGGCGGGATTTTGTTCGCCGGAGCCGACCGCTTGTGTTTTCGAATCGCTTCTCTCATTGCGTCTAACTTCTTCGCGCCTTCTTTGTTCGAACCATCACCCAACGCCGCTACAATGTCCGCATCGAACACGTACTCACCATCAGCTAGTCGGGCGTCAATCAGGTCATCCTGTCCACCCCCGGCCCCTTGCACGTAGTGTGACCCCTTGTGCGGGACGTCCCCACCGGTCGCTACCATTAAAGGTGTCGCCATTATACCACCACCGGATGCTTTGCGCACGACCCGGTTTGCTGCAACTAGGGGACTTGGGACGGAACCACCCTTTTTCAATTGCAGGTTAGTCGAAATATCCGGCACATCGCCGTAGGCGTAGTAGTCAGGCTTTAACGAGTTATCGCTTGTAGTTTGAGTATCGTCCATATTTTCGCTTTTCGAGATAGAGGGCGAAGTCGCACTCAACGGGTCAATTGCGGATTTCCCCGCCTTGGCTGAAGTTCCCGTACCGCCTAGCCAAGATTCTTTCAGAGACGAACCGGAGCTGCTAGACGTTCCAGACGAGCCGCTATCCGAACTGGCACTAGTCCCGGCGGCACCGACAGCCGGTATCGATAGAGTGCTAAGAGGTGAAGATGGCGTGACGGGCGCTGCGGGAGTCGGCGTTGGAGTCGGCGTTGGAGTCGACGCTGGAGCCGGGGTAGAAGGAGCAGATGAAGAGCCTTGAGAAGAGCCTCGAGAAGACCCCTCGCTTATCGCCCTATCTATTTGACTTTCAATGCTGTCGCCCATATCCGTAACGTTGCCCGTGGATGTGCTGCTACCAAGGCTTGAGCCAACGTAATCACTGACAGCGTTTATAGGGCTTTGTATGGCTCCGGCTATTTTGCCGGTTGTCCCCCAATTTAAATTCCCTGCTTTAAGAGTATTATTGACTGCCGAGGGAACGCCCAATTCGCTCAGTCCTATGGTTACCAGCCTAGGATCGATGCTGTACGTCTTAGATATGTCTTTGACGGCGTAGCCCATCAATTGGCCGGTGATAGCATCCGCGAAATTACCATTAATTAGCGCTGTCAAAGCCGACGGGGTGGTGCCAATCATTGGGGCCAGTTTGTTGATGCCAATTCCAGTGACCAAATCGCCGATAGACATTTCTCCAGACAACAGCTTGGCAGCCATCGTCACCATACCGTAGCCCGGGATGAAATTTTTAGCAGCGCCCCACACTTTCTCAGCGAACCTCGCGGCGTCGGTAGCCGCCACCACGCTCTCCGCAGTCTGTCCGGGCTCGTTGTACGTCAGCCCACCCACTGGCGTACCATCGCCCCCCATAACGGATAGGCCAGTACCCGGCATGTTATTGAGATTAACGCCGGTGAGGTTCCCGAGACCCAGTGCCTGCAACTGCTTAGCCTCGCCGTAGCTGATAGCAGCGTTACCATCTTCCCCAGTGTACCCAAGGAAGCTCGCAATCGGTATGTTGGATGTCAGTGTGGTTACATCCCTAGTGGATTCCTCCGCGTTTTTGCCTGCTCCGATTTTCGTGGTTTGCTGATTCAGCCCGGAATCGACTGCGGCTAGTGCGGCGTTGGTCAGGCTGGTCCCGACGTTAGGGCTATTGACGTTGTATTGTTCGCCCGGTTTGGATAGTGCGACCTCTTTATCTTTCGCCACTTGTGCTAGGAAGCTCCTGACCGTCTCCTGATTTGCCAGTGCGTTAGCGTTCTCCGGCGTCATCTGGCCCGCACTGGACATCACCGCGAGGGGTGACGGAGCAGCGGGTTCAGTAGCGGCAGGGGCTGCCGCCTCAGTCAGTGGTGACGGAGCAGCGGTCGTGGCATCGGGTGATGAGGGGAACTGGCTTAACGCGGAAAGCGGAGCGGCAGGGGCTGCTTCTGGTGCTGATTGCGTGATAGGCTGCCTTGCAGCTTCAGCATCTGCGGCGTCCTTCTCTGCAGCGAGCCGTTGCATCGTCGCATCTCTTGCGTCTTGCGATGCTTTTTCTGCGGCAGCTCTATCTGCAGCATCTTGCGTAGCTCTTGCATCGGCGGCGTCCTGCGCGGCTTTCGCCTCAGCAGCAGCTTGCGCCGCTTGCTCTCGTGCGGCTTGCTCTCGGGCGGCTTGCTCCGAGGCCATCTGAGCCTCTCGGGCGTCTCGAGCTGCTTGCTCTCTGGTCGCTTGCTCCCGAGCCGCTTGGTCGCTGGCAGCTTGTTCTCGGGCCGCTTGCTCTCGTGCGGCTTGTTCTCGAGAAGCCTGCTCCGCCGCCATTTGGGCATCTCGAGCTTCCCTAGCTGCTTGCTCTCGAGAAGCCTGTTCCCGAGCCGCTTGATCTGCTATCGCTTGCCTATTGGCGGCTTCGGCAGCGGCGGATTCTGCTGCTTCTCGTGCTTGGGCAGCCGAGTCACGGCCACCACTAACTGCTGCGCTACCACCCCCGGTGTCAGTCGACCCGTACCCTTCGTTAGAGCGTAGAGCGTTTCTTGTATCAGAAGATTGAGAGCTAAGCCCGCCGCCACCGCCACCGCTACTGCCACCACCGCCCATGTAGCAGTGGCCTAGCAGCTTGCGTTTTTGCTCAAGAATGTTCATAGCTTGACCTCCGCAATGAGGTACTTCTCTTCAAACCCCAGCCGTGACCAGAGTCGGAAGGTGGACGGACGCATGGCCGCTTCAATCATGGTAGCCCCGTCTTTCTTGCAAATGGCTTGCAGTTGTGCCCAATTGTCGTCGGTGGTCATACCGTCGCCAGCCAAGCAGGTAATGAAGGCCACGCGGGCATTAGGCCGGTTCTCGTAAACCATCGACAGCGAACCAATTATTGTCTCGCCCTCGGCCACGGTGATGAGCCACCAGTCACCAACACCCAGCTTCAGCCGAATTTGGTCGAGCGTGTAGTCGCCTTTAGTGTGCGGCTCCACGGCAGCGAAGTACTTCTCCACCAGCGGCCATGTCTGGTGAACTTGTGCGAAGGGGATTTTAGCTACGACGGCCATCATGTTGACGCGGTTGCGGGGTTAACAACGTTCACCATGGCCTCAGCCCAATCGAACCAGTCTTCGAACTGATCGGTCCGTGGAATGGCTTCATTGGTGAAGACATCAATTGCGGCAAGCCCGTCGCCCCACTCTTTCCAATCGGTGAACTTATCGGGGATAACGAGATTCTGGGATGCGTATTGTTCGCACAAGAGGCACGCCCACGACTCGAAAGTATGAAATCGTGGGTCATATATAAGGGCCGGGTTAAGAGCCATAAGGCCTCACATCTCCGGTGTCCGCGTTGAGCAACATTCGTCCGAGCTGATAGTCACCATTGAGCACATTGCTGCGGAATCGCAGCCGAATCTCGCGTCTTTGTTCGCGAACATCAATTTTGCCGGTGGTGGGGCTGAACGTGTATGGGCCGCTAGTTACGTCTTCAGCTTGCGCGAATGGGCGACCGGTAATGTACATCTCCATATCACCAGTTTGAATAAAATCAGGCTCTACGCGGTCGATGTGCAACCATACGTTCTCGCCCACCATGGACGGTTGCGCCGGACCACCAGCCACTATGCCAAGGTCGCTAGTTTCGAAATAGCTTTCAATCGCCGTTTCGGATTGCCCTTGAATGATATTAGTACCGTACTCATGCTGCCAAAGACTGATGAGATCAGGCACCTGCCCGAATGCCAATGTGTATGTGCCGGTGATCGTGGCCGCAGCACTCATGGTGATCGTCTGTGCCCACAGAGCGGACACTGCTACCGAGAATCCGGCCCCAGTTCCACCGATGGTGGCTGCGGCGGCGCTGAGTGTGTCCACTAATGCATAGCTCGCGCCACGATTAACCAGTGTTACCGCTGTTACAGCGCCCCCGGAAACCACGATGTTGGCTGTGGCGTTGAACCCGCTGCCTCCGGTGAGGGCCACACCAGTGTATGTACCGTTGGTGTATAGAGAACCCCCGGTTACAGCCCCCAGCGTCTGCAGACCGTTTGTGATGAGAGAAGCAACGGTAGTATTGGACGGGACACCCGTGCCGGTGATTAGCTGACCGATTTGGGCATCAAGATTGATCGTGCTGTAATAGAGCTTGGTACTGCCGGTGGAAAGAGCGCTAGAGACTGAAAATACGGAAGTCTGTGTCGTAGTCTCCCATCCCGCGCACACCGGGTAATGGAACACTTGTGAATAATAGCCCGCCGATCGTTGAGCGCCGATTGAAGTCCCGGCGTCGTACCAGATGTTCTCGCGCACGTTGTAAATGATGACATCGTTGCACTCGGTAGAATTCCCCGACGGATAAAACCACCAGATCTCGCCGAATCGAGTAACCTTAGTGCCCCACACTTTCTGGCGTTGAGCGTAATTAACGTTATCAAAAAAATAATTTTGATTCATGTCGTTTGGTATTTCTTTGATGACACCGTTGTACAGCAAGAATCGGTCTACACCCACCCAAAAATATATTCCGTCATACTCGACGACGGATTGGCTAGACATGATGGTCGTGCCATTGCTAATGATGTCGTACCGCCAGTATTGAGCCGGAGTCCCTTGACCTCCAATATATGATGCGCGAATTAAAGAATCGGTAGCCCAAAAAAGGCCCGATGGGGCGTTAGAGCCGCCACGGACGGCGAATCCTTGAACTATCTTACCCGTAGCTACATTGGTTTCATTAGCGTCGGCGCTTACCCAATCATTCGGATTACCTGCGGCGCAGTTCTTAATAAACCCATTACTGCCATACACGAACACGTATGGGTGCAGAGCTACTACACCACCCGATACGGAGATGTTATTGTCAATCGTGAGAGTCGACGAACCGGTAAGGGTGGCGGCAGCGGAGATCACAAAAGTCGTCGCGTTGGTGACCGATACTACTGTGGTGCCAGACGGTATTCCAGTACCGCTGACCGATTGACCAGCCCCGATTTGAGTAGTCGACACCACAGTCACCGTAGTGCTAGATGCGAGTGTAGCAGCTATCGTGAAAACACCAATTGCTGACAAAGTGGTTCCCGAGGTGGACCCAATCAACACCGGAGTATTAACAGTGCTTGCAATCGCATTCAAATCCTGACCGGGGTGAGCCAAAATGCTAGCCACGCCGCCGTTAAAAGAGTCGTAGAACCCGTCGAACTGCCATAAATTGTTATCACTGGCGGTGAAATTGTTGAGTGTGTAGTTTATGGGACTGGAACCCACACCATTGGAATCCAACGTGACAGATTGCAAGCCCGAATTGTATCCACTATACACCACAGTATAATCATCTATCGGGTTCACCCACACACCACGACTTGGGCCGGTGAAAGCACCGGATATCTCTTTGAACCCACCTATTTTTCTCGGGCGACCGCGTTGAAATCGCACCCACCTGCCGTTAGTGTAGAAATTTTTATCGAACACCGTACCATCGCGCTGAATCCCAGCTTGGGTATCAATCGCGAATACTTTAAGACTCATACGAACGTGCCGCCCGAGATGCCGCCGGTGAATGTTCCAGTGCCGGGTATTGTGAGCCCCGTGGCGGTAAGCGAGAATAGATTGACACCGAGAACGGCGATATTGAATTGCCCAGTTCCAGACCTGTACAAACCGGTGGTCGGCTCCGATCCGTAGTAAAGAGCGGGCGCAGCCACTGTGCCATTGACCAGTCCTATGGAAGACGATCCAGCTAGAACAGTATTTGCGTTCACCAGATTGATGGAGTCGCATATCAACGTGGCTTGCTGATTCGAAGCAATGGTGGCACTCGACGAACCCGATACGCCCGTAGTGATGGTGACGGTATACGATCCGCTTGACGTCGTGGCGTTCTGAATGTAATACACTTGCACCGTCTGTGGTACGACGATGGTGACATTACCAGTGATCGTCCCGGTGTATTTCTGAATGACATTGGCGGCATCGGCGCTGGTAAGTGTGTAAGTGCCCGACACCACTGGGTAAGTGAGCTGAGTGAAGTTAAAGTTAGATACTTGACCAAGTCCCACGGTGTAGAACGCAGTGCCCGAGCAGCAGATGATGCAAGAATCGGCGGGCTGCATCGAGATGGTGGAAGACCCATTGATCAGATCGCCACCACTGGCCGCGACGGTGAGAGTCCCGGTTCCCGCGTTCCGGACCAGCATGAACCAACTATTGGTGAGGGTGGTCGCACCAGTTAGAGTCAACGTGCCCGCGCCACCGGTCCAAGCATAGACCGCTGCCCGATCCGTGCCGAGCGCTGTGTAGTTCGTACTAAATGTGCTTACTGGCTGCGACTGATTGAGCGTTGTGGTGATTGCCACCAATCCATACCCGGCCAGTGTCGCTGCGTCAGCGCCGGATGACCCAATGCCGAATGCGATGATACCCCACGTGCCAGATGTGGTGGCGTTGGTGGTAACGTAAATGTACTGCGACTGCCCGGGGCTAATGGTTACGATGGTGTTGACACCAAGGTAGTCCTTTACATCAAGCGCGACCGTACCGGTGTTGCGGATCAGAGCGTCCGTGCCAACCGAAGTCTGGTTAGCCGGTGGCATGTAAAGGTCGTAGGCGGTGTTGGTAAGGTACACCTCCATGATTCGCGCCGCGTAGTTGTCTGTCGCGTTGCCGTTGATAGGCCACGAGAGCTGCGTCGTTGCGGTAAGGGTAATGGCACGGAAAGAGACATCAGTCGGCTGAATGACGTCACCAGTAAAGGGGCTGTTGAAGCTGGTCATGTGTCAAGCACCGTCGCTTGACGGTCTCCGATTCGGGTTAGGTCTTCCGATTTAAGCGTCTGAATAATGCCGTCGTACTGAGACTTCCACATCGGAAGACGTTGGTCGTTTTTCAGAAAGGGAGCCGACTGCAGTAATGTGCCGTAGAGCATCGCTTGGGGCGCGTAGATGGTGAACCAATTGGTCTGGTTACTGGAGTCCAGCGGTTGAAGGCGCTCGTAGTACAGTACTTCAAAATTATATGCCGCCGCCGGGGTGGGAGCCACGAGCCAGTGGTTGTAATCATAATCACAGTAGAACTCGGGCTTGCTGGTCTCGGTCGGGCTGGGCCAGTATTCGCGCAGGTACTCATACTTCCTGAGCAGCACCGGGAACCGCTCGCCCGCTACGGTGACGTTCATGGACACGGTCTTGTGCCACCGCGCCGGTTTGGTAATGGTGGCTTCCCCGATGACCATAGTGCTGGTGTTGACCGTCAGATTTCCAAGAAACTTGATGTCCGCCGCAAGAGTCTGCTCGCACAGCATGATGAAAAGCGGAATTTTCTCGATGGTCCCGGCGTCGGAGCGTTCGAGGTACGACTGTACATTTTCGACCAAACTGTCGTACGTCATTACCGCAGCGGTCGTCATGCCATCACCTCACAGTCGGAGCGAAATATATATTCTACCACACCGAACCCCTCCGGGTCAAGCCGCTACACATTTCGCTCAAAATGCGGGCAGTCTACCAAGGACTTGAAGTTCCCACCCCAGCGGTTTTTGGGGTGCAGGCTTTCCCAGTATGCGCCTAGCGGAGCCAGGATGCCCTTGTCCCAGATAATTTTGCCATCACGGAAGAAGTTGAGGTCGATGGCGCAACGCTTGAGATGAATGCTGTTCATAGTCTTAGACCGGCCTGTCTTGAAGTAGATAGCCTGCTGCTCTGGGGTACGTGCTAGTTCCCCGCCGGTGACCACAAAACCCATGTCTGTGGCATGCTGAATCAGCTTGCAGAAGTCCAGCAAAAACGCTGCTTGTTCTTGGCTTAGGCTCATTTTGCGCTCCTCATTTCTGCCAGCTTCTCGACGGTACGCCCGCCAAAGTACGCGCCCATAATCAGCATGCCCCAATTTCCCAGCAGGGTCACGTAGCTCTCATTGGCGTTGTAGCCGAAAGCGGACATCATGGCAAACAGGAAGTAGCCGCAGAAGATGGCAATCAGCGACATGGGTCGGATGTTTTTGGACAACCAAGAGTCGGAAGACATATCCGCTTTCCAGCGGTCGGTGATGTTCTCTGCGTCGGACTGTGCTGCTTTTGCATACATTTCCATCTCAGCCAACTCCAGCTTGGCCTTCTCGATGCCTAACTCAATCAGGCGCTCTTCATGCTCATACTGAAGTTGCCGCAGCTTCTCAACGTCGGCAGGAGTGGGGTTGTCAGGTATCTTGATGCCGAGCGTGTTCTCTACGACTTCTTTGCCCTTGGCCTGGATAGCACTGGACAACAGCCCTAGCCCGTTTTCAGCCAACGTGCCCAGCAATGCACCGATGATTGGGATCATTTATCTTCCTTTTTAAACGTGGTTTTCATTCCTGCTCTGTCCTCCAAAATGGCAATGTGCAGACGGTTGACTTGAATATCATCCCTGTTCTTTTGGATTTCTTTTTCCAAGTCTTGGCGTAACTTTTCCCTTGCCAACTCAGCGCCTGTGTTACTCGCTTGCTTATTGTCAGAGGTCACCACCAAACTGATTTTGCTGTTAAGGATAGTGACTTCGTGGGACAGGTTAGACAGAGCCGACATGAGATAAACCACGCACGAAAACAATAGCGGCAACAAAGCAAATGTGATTTTCTCAACCAAAGCGCTTTTGGTTTCCATTGCTTGAATTTTTTCTTCACTCATTAAAAGCCCCTGTTCGTTATAACGTGAAATGCGACACTGACAAGTGGTACAACAATAGCAGAAGCGCCAGAAATCCAGAGTGTGTTCATAATGATTGCCACTTTCATCTCTTTTTCCTTCTGCTTGCGCTCCGCTTCTTCTCGCTCCAGCGTGTTGCGTTCCTTTATCAGCCTAGTCCGCTCTGCCATCATCTCTTCCCAGACCGGGGCATTCCCGCTGTAGAAGAGTATGTCCTTCAGTTCCTTCTCATGTTCCCGAAGCGCCTTAGATGCCAGTGCAATCTGGAGAGCTTCAGAACTAATTTGTGCATTCGTCTTACCTATACTAGCAATCCGCGCCTTACTGCTTGCTAGGTGAACCGTATCCGCTGCTTGATAAAAACTGCTGAATTCTTTATATAGACTGTGGATATCCTTACCAAGAGCGACTGCTTTTTTATGCCAGCTACCGCGCCCTGCGCCATAGCGAATGCGGTAAAAGGGTCAATCATTTGTCAGCCTTGCTGTCGAGCTTGTCAAAAATCTGCTTCAAGATGGTCTTGACCTCGGCAATGTCCTCGCGGTAGTCACCCTTGATGACGTAGGTAGTAGGCAACGCGTTGACCTTGTCTTCGAGCTTTTGAATCTGCCGGGTCATGTTGTTAAAAACATATGCGGCCAGAAACCCAGCAACAGTCACTACAAGATTGAACAATTGCTGGTTTTCCACGTTTACTCCACTACGGTTGCGTCGGTCACTGCGGGCTGCGCCAAGGAGTTCTTGAGGAACCCAAAGAAAGCATCCCGACCAACTTGCATCTGGTCTACGTTAAATTTTGCCGAGCCAAGTTTGCGGTCTAAGTCCGCGACATGGTTGACCAAGATTTGCTGTTCTTGGGTCATGTCCTCAAACTGGTACTCAACGCCGTCGATAGAGATGGGAGTTTTAGTATTTACCATCATCGTCCTTTCAATGCGCCACCAAGGTCGGGTGGTGGCTTCCCGTTATGCGGCCCAAGGCAGTGCTTGCGATGTCGGAGACACGGGTGGGGTAATCATGCTGTCAATCTGGCCCTGCACGCACGCCTGCATATTGCTCACGGTCTGCGGGTCAGCCCAGCCAACCACTTGGGCTTGGGTCAGTTGAGCGTAGGGCGTGAACGCCTCGCCCTGCTGGATGGTGAACTGCTGGCTGAAGCCAATGTCGGCGGTGTATGTGCCGTCTACCCCAGTGACGAGGTAGTTGACGTTGACAACAACATCGGTTTGCCCTGCCTCTTGAGGCAGAGTGAACATTTGAGTTACGGTAGTGGTAAAAGTAGTCATGGTAAGTCCTTCAAGTTAAGGGTGGGTGGATTTATAGGCATCAAATTCTGCCTTGAGTTCTTTGATAGCGTTGACCAAGTACCAAGTCAAGTTATCGGAGTCAACAGACAATACGCCAGTTGATTCGGTCTTAACGCAGTCAGGTAAAACGGCTTGCAATTCTTGGGCAATTACACCAAGCTGAACGCCTTCTTTTTTGATGGCGCAATGCGTTTCAAGTTCCGTGACTTCTTCGGGCAGGCGATATTCAAAGTTGCGAACACGGATTTGCGTGATTTTGCTTAAACCATCAGTGTTATCAACAATGTTCTTTTTAAGCCGCTGGTCAGAAGTGATTGACCATGCCGCTGAGTTATTGCCTTGATAAACGCCATTGCTTGCATTGATATAACCAGTGTTTGACCCTTTGCCTGTTGCAGCCGCTGTGCATAAAACAATCTCACCAGTTACAGCAACACCTGATGCGGTAGCTCGAAAACCCAAATATGTATTGTTCACACCCGTTGTTAATACAAGACCAGCTTCATATCCCAATGCCGTGTTGTAATCTCCAGTTGTGTTTGCTTTTAATGCGGAATGTCCAATTGCTACAACTACTCCACCAGTTGTAGTATTTAGAGCTGCTTGATAGCCAACAGCCGTCCCACCGCCTCCAGTAAAGGAATTAAGGGCGTAATACCCCACAGCAGTGCTTTGAGAGGCGGTGGTGTTACTTGCTAACGCATAATTACCAAACGCACTATTGGATGAACCAGTCGTATTTGAAAGCAGTGCTTGAAACCCAAGAGAATTATTGTTTGTTCCAGATGTATTGGCCTTCAATGCTTGATAGCCAACAGCCACAGTGTATAACGCACCCGTTGTTTGGGTATATGCAGCCTGATAACCGACAGCAGTGCTTGCATCTGCGGTGGTGTTGGAATAGAGGGCTTGTATACCCAACGCCACATTTAGTGAGCCTGTGGTATTTGCATACCCAGCCTGATACCCCAAGGCCACGTTATTTGCGCCAGTAGTATTTGAGTAAGCAGCCTGATACCCCACAGCGGTATTGTTGCTTGCGGTGGTGTTGCCTGAAAGGGCTTCGCGGCCTACTGCAACATTACTTGTGCCAGTGGTGCTGCTTTGAAGTGCACCCCACCCAAAAGCACTGTTGTTACTGGCGGTGGTGTTTGACCCCAATGCACTATTCCCAACACCGGTATTAGCAGCGCCCGTGGTATTTTTCCACAATGCATTAGTTCCAATAGCAACATTCCCATCGGCAGTTGAGTTGTCAATAAGCGTGTTGATACCAATCGCAATATTGCTGTTGCCAGTTGTGTTGTTTTGCATTGAGCTATACCCAATAGCAATGTTATAGAGACCTGTGGTGTTTTGGTATAGCGCTCTATATCCCGCAGCAAAACCAATTTGGCCTGTGGTATTGCTAAACCCAGCTTGATAGCCAATAGCGGTTGATTGTCCGCCTGTGGTGTTGCCTTGAAGCGCACTTGTTCCAACTGCTACGTTTTGCGTTCCGGTTGTGTTGCTGTAAAGCGCATAATATCCGACAGAAGTGTTGTCAGAAGAAGTAGTATTTGTATAAAGAGCACCAATGCCAACGGCAACATTACGCGCACCAGTTGTGTTAAATGATAACGTGCCTGTTCCAAAAGCCGCGTTGTTATCGCCAGTTGTGTTTCTATATAATGCGGCTCCTAGCCCTTGGCCACCACCAACTGCGGTATTACTACTACCAGTAGTATTAAAATACATCGCGCCAATACCTACTGCTACGTTGCCTCCAGTGGTATTGCTAAAAAGTGCTTGTTGACCAATAGCAGTGCTATTACCTGATGTTGCGTTCCTTAACGCTTGATAACCTAAAGCAGTTTGTTGCCCGCCAGTATCTGCGTACCCTGCTTGATAACCAACAAAAGTGTTGTAGCCTACATTCTGATGGCTGGCTCCTGCTTGATAGCCAATATTTGTAGTGTAGTTAGCAGTGGTGTTGCTATACCCAGCCTGATAACCCACAGCAGTGTTGTTGCCGCCGGTGGTGTTGTTTTGAAGTGCGCTATGCCCAATGGCAGTGTTCTCACCGCCAGTACTGTATAAAGCAGCAAAATAACCAACTGCGGTGTTGTTAGATGCGGTAGTGTTGCTTGCTAAAGCACCCTTACCTAAAGCAGTGTTGAAGCTACCAGTAGTATTTGCTTGAAGTGCATAGTTACCAAAAGCTGAATTAGAAGAACCTGTTGTATTATTTTGCAAAGCAGCATTGGAAGCATCAGTAGCGCCACCAACACCAGTATTTTCAGTTCCGGTAGTATTACTTGTTAAAACATTTGCGCCAACAGCAGTTATTTTTCCTGTTGTGGTCGCATATCCTGCTCTGTAGCCAATAGCTGTGTTAAAACCATTGGTATTTACCGTGTAGTTATTAGAGTAAAGTGCTTGATACCCTACAGCGGTAAGCGCACCAGCAGTGGTGTTGGCTTGGAGAGCATAGTAGCCCAAACCAGTATTATTTGCACCAGTGGTATTTGAAAGCAATGCCGCATACCCTACAGCGGAGTTGTTGCTGGCGGTTGTGTTTAATGCAAGTGAAGAATTACCAATAGCGGTATTGCTGCTGCCGGTGGTGTTGGAGAGTAATGAGTTTACGCCAACTGCGGTATTTTCACCGCCAATGGTATTTGCTGTTAATGCGCTTGGGCCAAATGCCGAATTACCAGTGCCAGTGGTATTTGCTTTAAGCGCTCGATAGCCAACGGCAGTTACACTGCCTGTAGTATTTGTATACCCAGCCTCAAACCCCACAGCGGTGTTGCTGCTGGCGGTGGTGTTAGAACGAAGTGCGCTGTCGCCAACGGCGGTGTTTTGAGCGCCAGTAGTATTACTGTAAGCAGCTTGATGCCCAATAGCCGTGTTGGAGTAAGCGGTGGTGTTGGAGTAAAGAGCCTGATGTCCCACGGCGGTAGCGTAGGCTGCGGTGGTGCTGGAATATAGGGCACTTACGCCCATTACCGTATTAAGGGTTCCGCTGTTAGTGGAGTAAGCGGCCTGATACCCTACAGCGGTGTTGCTGCTGTTAACGTTGGAATAGAGAGCGCTTGTGCCTATTGCCGTATTAAAAGTTCCGGTGTTGTTGGAATACCCAGCCTGATAACCTACAGCTACGTTGTCGGAGGCGGTGGTGTTGTTTCGGAGGGCTAGTTGCCCAATTGCCGTGTTATTTGACCCAGTGCTACCAAATAACGCTAAATTGCCAAATGCTGCATTTGAACCAGTAGTTGTTACGCTGTATAGCGCGCCATATCCAAATCCCGCATTGTTAGTGCCTGTAGTAATTTGCGCTCCAGCATAAGGGCCAAAAACGGAATTCGAAGCGCCCGTAGTATTAAGCGCCAAAGCATTTATGCCAAAAGCAGCGTTGTCACTGCCAGTCGTATTTGCCGCCAAAACGCCAGAACCAATCGCCGTGTTGCTAGAAATAGCACCAGCGCCTCGGCCTACTCTAACTCCGTAGACAGTCAGGTCAGCCCCTGCGTACAGCAAGTTAGCGGAGCTTGTCTCAAGCCCGCCGGTAGTTGTGTAGACCACACGGCCCGTGGTCAGGCCAGAGTTGGTTATGGAGGACGAGGACAGCGTTGTGCCGTTCCATGTCAGGCTGGCAGACCCGGCCAAAACGCCCGAGGAGTTGAACTGAATCTGGGTGTTGCTGCCGCCCGCTGGGCCAGATGTGGCTCCCGCAAGCAGGGTCACCACGTTGCTGCTGTTCTTGTAGTACAGCTTGCCGTCGTTGGTGTTCAGAGCAAGCTCACCAGCGACAAGGTTTGCCGCCAGCGGGACGGAAGATGCCGTGGCGCTGTAGTACAGCGAGATAGGGGTGTAGCCAGTTGCAGCCATTAGAAAGTACCTCCAAATATTCCAGTTGTGGCAGTCACAGTCGTGAACGCGCCCGTTGTCGGAGTGGTAGCCCCAACAGTACCGTTGATGTTAATCGAAGCAGTCCCAGTGAGGTTGGTCACCGTGCCGCTGCTTGGGGTTCCCAAAGCGCCGTTAAAGGTGACTGGCGCACCAGCAGAACCGATGGCAATTGCCAGCGCGGTAGCCACGCCCGTGCCCAGACCAGTGATGGAGCCAACCGCTGGGGTCACCGTGGTATTCCCGGCCAGCGTCAACTGGCCCTGCGCATTGACCGTAAAGGTTCCGGTCTGTGTGGCCGAGCCATATGCAGCGGCGGTGACCGCCGTGTTGGTAATGCTGAACTGACTTCCGGTCAGCGTCAGGCCCGTGCCTGCGGTGTAGGTTCCCGCGCCAGAGAATTGAATCCAAGTGACCGGGCTTGTTCCGACAACGGTGACTGGGTTGGTCTGCACCCATCCGGTGTTGGCGTACAGGGTTCCGTTGGTTACAAACGTGAAGTCGCCGCTTGCCATCTCGGTTGCGGTGTCAAAGTCCGTTGCGCGGGTCAACACCGTGCCGCCAGTGGCCCATGTGTAGATGCCGTTGTTGGCAGTGGTGGCCTCGTTCTTCACAAGCACACGGTCACCATTGAGCAGCGTGTAGCCATCCAGCGTGGTTAGGGCCACCGACAGGGTCAGGGTTGCCCCAACGCCTGCTGTGCCGTTGTTGTAGGTCACCGTGCCGCCAGTAATTGAAGCAAGCGTTCCCGTGGTTGCCGCAGCGCAAGACGCATGGATATGCAGCCCTTCGGCCACCGCGTCCACATATTGCTTGGTAGCCAGTTGCAAGGCAGAGGTCGGGTCTTGAGTGACGGCCACCGAAGTTAAGCCGCCCAGCGTAAGACTGCTTGAGCCAAGGCTGATCGCCGTGGTCCCAACCGTCAGGGAACTGTTGGTCAGACTGGCATTGGCGATGTTGGTCAGGGTGTTGCTCGAGCCGCTGATAGTCTTATTGGTCAGCGTTTGCGTACCAGTCAAGGTCGCCACGGTGGAATCGATGGCAATCGTCACGACGCTAGAGCCATTGAAGCTGGTTCCGCTCAAGCCCGTGCCGATGGTCAGCGCATTGGTGGTTGACGCCGTGATAGTCCCGGACGCCCCGAGCGCCACGGCTACGCCGTTGTAGGTCACCGAACTGTTCGTCAACGACGCGTTGGCAATGTTGGACAGTGTGTTGGACGCACCACTGATAGTCTTGTTCGTCAGCGTCTGCGTGTCCGTTAGGGTCACCACGGTGCTGTCAATGGAGATCGTGCCTGTCGAAGTGATTGGGCCACCCGTCAAGCCGGTGCCTGTGGCGATAGACGTTACGCCCGAGCCAGATGCGAGGCTGGTCCACGCACCGTTGATGTAGCCCTCAAACAGCGCAATGGTGCTGTTGTAGCGGAACATCCCGTTGATTGGCCCCAAACTGCGCTGGGCAGTGGTTCCCACGGGGACGACAACGCTGCCAGTGCCCGGTATTACGGGGTTTGACGCCAAGCTGACAACGGGGGTCGTTGACGCCGTTGCTACTGTGATTTGATCGTTTGTACCGGATACCAAGGTCACGGTTCCGTCACCAGTGCCCGCTGTGACCCACGCGCCGCCTTGATAGCCTTCGAACCGTGATGTCGAGGTGTTGTACCGAAACATCCCGTTGACTGCGGACGCGGGACGATTCCCGGTAGTTCCAATGGGCAGAGTCAGGCTCGCGGTCCCGCCAAGGATGGGGTTATCCGCCAAAGCGATCAGAGGCGCACCGCTTATGCCGCTTCCGTTGGTGACCGTAACTTGATCGGTTGTGCCTAAAATCGTCACGGCGCTGATCGCACCTGCGGACGAGATGGTCATCATTCCGTTCGCACTGAGATTAGCCAAATTTAGAACTTGCCCGGTAAGCGAGATTGTTGGATTGCCCGAAACGCCGCTTCCATTGGTGATGGACAGACCAGCGTTAGAGATAGCGATAGAACGAGCCGCAAGGTCCGTTGCAGTCGTCTTCACTTGGAAGCCAGTGCCGGAGTTTACCAACGACAGCAAAGCGCCTGTGGTGCTGATATTTAGCACCCCTTGGGAACCACCATCGGTAATGACCAGCCCATTGGTCACGCCGATATAGCGGCTGTTGGCCAACTGCGGGGTCTGGGTGACCGTCAGGTAGGTGTAGGTCTGCGTAGGGGACCCAGCGATCGCACCAGTGGTAGTCTGGACCGTGACCCCATTTTGGACCACAGGCACAAGCTCCGATCCGGTGATCGCGCCAGCCGTGGGTAATTGACCAATAGTTACTTGTGCCGACATTATGTGCTCGTGTTATCTGGTGGATTGGGAGCTATCGTATCCTTGTTACCCGTGAGCGTCGGCGTCTGCGTGTTTTGCTCAGTCGAGATTTGGTACTCGTTCGTGCCACCAGCGATCAAGTAGTTATCACCAGCATCGATATTCGCATCAGGCCGGGGAAATCGGATTGTGATCCGCTCCGTCTTGCGTGCTGGTAAGCGATAGGGGTCCAGTTGGTCCGCGCACCCTTGGTTGCACACTCGCAGACCAGGAAAATTCGGATCATTCCTCATCACCGCGTGCGGGCGCTTCATCTTGCACCGGTCGCATATCGCGATAGCGATGTCCGATAAGCCGCGTGTGTCAAGAAATATGGGCATATCAGTTAGTGTACACTGAGATGTTCGGGGCGAAGTAGATCGGCGACTTGTCGCGCTCTTCTTGCTCGGCAAGAGTGAGGTACTTGTCCGCTTGAACCTCTAAGTACTGCACACGGTCGAGCGGCACATTGGGGAGTTCCAGCGACATACGATGCGAAAGCATCATGAGCACCGCCTCGTACCAGCGCTGGGGTATTTCCAACTCGCCGTACAGGTCACCCACGTCCATGATCTGCCGCGAGTACCACACCGTCATCTGGTAGAACGCGTTCTGCGGAGTAGGCCAAAGCCAGATCTGCGATTGAGGAACGGTACGGTTGAACCAGAACTGGAACGGCTGATTAGCTGTGAAATTCTTGTTCGGCAGGTTCGTGTAGTCGTCGCGATTCAGCCGCGACATGGTGATCTCGGTCGAATTGTTCCCGAAGTATAGCTCGCGGAGGCTTAACGTGGTCCCGTTGTACGCCCGGATGCGGTAGTAGGGTACGGTCTGACCATTGTCGATATCGGTCCACACCCATTCGTTGTCGACGACGGGGATCGTTCCGAGGTCCACGAGAGTACTCCAGCTACTACCATCGCTTGAATATTCCAAGATGATCGACCAAGTACCGGAGGAGGCCGGGAGGAACCCTATCGAGCCGATGTATATCGGGTTCGAAGGTCCAAAATTAACCGAGATGTTACCATTAGTGGACGTCTGAGTGCAGATCGTATCCACGTCGCCGTCGTAGACGTTCGCTATCGTGCCGCCAGCGGACGACGTGTACGCCCCATTCGGGCGCGACATCCAGCGATAGAGTGCATTGAGCACGTCGTTACCACCCAGCGGGAGGTCGTAAATGTAGCGATCGGGGCTGAACCCATAGACCTTCTTGTCAATCGCCCAATACTGAATGCCGATGTTGATAAGATTCGAGAGGAGAAAGAAAAGCGACTGACGAGCGGAAAGCACCTGCTCCGAAGTCAGCTCTTCCGCTAGCTTGCCGCAGCGCCGAGCGCCATGATCAATCAGCGTTTGAACTGTGATTACGGTAGTCCCAGTGGTTCCGGAATATGCCATAGATTACCAATTCGGGGATGCTTTGTTCTTTGAAGAGGTGTTCGCCTTGCACTCTTTCATGCTCACAGAACCGCCTTTGGCATACCCCTGCTTTGCTTTCGCAAGCCGGAAATCGAACTCATTCTGAGCGGCGTACGGGTTATCGTAATTTGCAAAGTCTTCGTCATCAACTCCGTTTGAACTCCGTCGATGCAATAGCTGATATTTTCTATCCGCATTGTTTAGGCCTAACGATAAGCTATCATACCTATCAGATGCTCTACCATTCTTTTCCAAGGTGCTATGTAAATCCGCCGCACTCATGAAATCCCCTTCTCTTTCGCCGAGAGAAGGACCATCGCCACCGATGCCACGTCGAGCCATAGCCGCACCAGTTCCAGCGAGACCGCTGCCGGTTCCGGCGAAGCTCATACCGGCGCGGGCAGCCCCACTGTCGGCTTTTCTGAGTTTATCTCTTTCTGCCATTACTGCTCCTAGGTGCCGGTTGACTACCGATTTTACCACACGCTCGTACGACGCACTACCATCCGGGGCAGTTCCATCGCTGCATTGAAGCCCTTGCGCGACTACCCTTTTCGCTGGCCTTCGCTGCCGGTTCCATTCGAGCACAGAATGAATCGCGCCGGGAACCGCCTTGCGGTTGTGGGGCTTTCAAGTTCGACCCGGTCTCCCGGTTGTACTTGGCTCGGCCCTTGGCCGTTAGTCCTGCCCCTTCTTTGGCAGGAAGCTTTTCACCACGCCCGATAGCCAAGCTCGGACCGCCTTTAGCGAATTTTTTACCTTTGTCAGCATTTGCGAACTCCTTACCTACTTTTTGTGGAACGCCGCCGAACCCGCCCTTGGTGTGGGCAGCAGCCATCATCAGTCGGTGTTGAGCGGCTGATTTGCTTGGCATTACGACACCGGATTAACGTAAGACTTCTGCATTTCCAACACCACGGTGTAGGTGTCGCCAGCGGCCCCATCCAGGGTAGTGAAAGAGATACCGCCGGTTTTGCCTGCGCCAGCGTTGTTGGTTAGACCACCAATTTTGGTGTAGTCTTGCGTGTACTGACTGTTCTGCGGAACGGTTTCGATCACCACTGGTGCAGTGGCGACCCAGTTCATCTGCACTTCCAGCCCGTGCGTGAGCGCCGTGACTTTCAGAATCGTTACCCCGTTGCAAGCGCCGCCCGCAGCGGAAGCTCCAAGAGTGGAAGGGTTGACCTTGACTACGTTCGTTTCATTCTCGGTCGCACCCATTGTCGCGTAAAATTTCATGATCGCGATGCGCTCGCCATCAAATATGGTCTGGGAAGTAGCCGTAATAGCCATAAGAATCTCCAAGGGAGCGGGGGCCGAAGCCCCCACTGGTTAGCACACTTCGCCGCCGCGCTTGTAAGTTCCGGCGAGTCGCGTGATCTCTACTGGGCCGGGTTTGGGCTTACTGCCCTGTGGCATCTGTACGGGAGCGCCAGAATCAACTTTTCCCCCCGTAGCAAAAGGCTTTTTTGCGGCACCACCCTTCTTGAAGCCGCCTTGGCCGTTGACTACGCCGCCAGTAGCGTACCCGCCTTGGCCGTCAACGACACCGCCAGTGGCGTAACCACCTTGACCATTCACTACGCCGCCAGTCGCCTTCTTCATCGGCTTGCCGCCCTTTTTGAGCTCCAGCTTGGTGCCTTTGCCGCCTTTGTGCTCTTGCGCGTCATGCTGCTTGAATGCCTTCTTGACCATGGCCTTATCCTGCGCCATGTCTGCGTCCCCACCCTCTTTCATGGGCATGCGACCCATAGGAGGAGCGGGGCGACGGCCAGCCATACGCTTCGCGGCAAGTGCGCGAGCAGCGCCGGGGTTGCCCATAGGGATGTTGAGCATCGGAGACGAACGAGACAATGCGCCCATCATGCCGCCGTCGGCCTTCTTAACAGGCTTTTTGTCGCCCATCTTTGGCACGCCCTCTTTAATCATGCGCTCAAAAGAAGCTGATCCGCCTTTTTTGAGATGCAGAGTCACTGAAGGCTCAGTGGTCTCCATTTTCACCATCGGTTTAAATTGTCCCATGTCGTTCTCCTTTAGGCTTGAGTGACGCCGAGAGCACCAACGCGAGTAGCGGTGGGGCCAACGGCAATACCGGGCAGGGCGATGGTCATCACGGTGCGGCAGATACCGTCCGATGCCGTAGCGGGAGTGTAAGTTCCGCGAACGTCGCCGGTGGTCGCAGTCGCAGTGTTTTGATCTGCAGCAACGAATGTACCAGCGTCTTGCGCCAGTGTGTCATTGCTTTTCACGCTGGTGATGTAGCCTGCATTAAACACGCGAACTGGAATGCCCAATTTATCACTCGTGCCGATCAAGACGGCGGTAGCGGAACCAGCAATGGTCGCGCCGGAGACTGAGAAAAAGGCTTTCTTACCAGTGACGGCAGTACCGGCAACAGCCACCGTGATCGTCTCGGTCATCAACTGGCCGTAATAATCATAACCAGTGATGGTGAAAGCACGGGCAGTGGTGGAGCAGTTCACTTTAACGGCGCGGGGGCAGTCCAACTGGATCACAGACACGCCACTCGCGGTGGTAATAGCTTTCGAGGAAGTACCAGCGGTCAGTGTTACAGCACCGGCAGCGGCGGCAGTCTGCGACGCGGCGATATTGTTAGTCACTGCGGCTTGGGGCATGATATCCCAGATGTAAACGCGACCCAATGGTCCAACACCCAAGTCCATAGGGGAGGGGTCGTCCAAGCCGATGTTGCCATGGGCGTACATCGTGGTGCTCGAAGCGGTCACGGACTGGTTGATGGTGTAAGTACCAGTGCCGCCGGTCCCGGTTCCGTAGCCGGTGATGTAGGTTCCGTCGGTTACGCTAGAACCGTCAACGTACATACCCACCACAATCGGAGCGCCTTGCAACAGCGCGGTTACAGTCAAAGTCGTGGTCGCCATCGAACCCGTGAAGGTGGTGGTATAGGGGCGAAGGCCGAGACCCATGTAGGTCTGTGCCGGACCTAAGAATAGGTCATCTGAGAATTGAGGCATGGTCTGCTCCTTGAAAAGTTTGACCGATGTTAATAAAGGTCGGAGGTGATTAGCGGCTCACCCCCGAAAGCCAGTTCCCGTTACAGTCCGGGAGTACCGTACACAGCGCGAGGATCGGTCCATCCGGGGATGTAACGCTCGGTCGCCTTGTAGCGCATGGAGTCAGTCTCGAAGTCACCTTCCATGGTCTTCTCCAGCTTACGGCGCATCATGAGCTTCATGCCCTCAGGTGCGTCGGTCTGAATCCACCAAGAATTGGGGTTAGTCAAACGAGACATGACGGTAGCGCCTTCAGCCATCAGACCAATGGATTTCACTGGGTTGATGTCATTGTTGGCAGTACCGGCACGCAGAACGGATTTGAGCAGCACTTCAGCTTGGAAGACGTTACCGGGGGCAACGACCAACTGCTTAGGCACCAAACGAATCTTCTTCTGGTTGTTATCCACTGCTTGACGGATCTGAATCAGCATCTGCTCGAGCGATGTCTGCGACAGGTTCGCGGCGGTGGACAGTTGGTTACTGAACGTGCCAATCGCCAGCGGGTGTGCAGTGTTGATGAGCGAGACGCCATCACCACCGACATACGAGCTGTTGAAAGCACGATTCAGAATGTTCGCGCACAGGGTCTCTTTGGTCTCGATGAGAGACTGAGCCAAGTGACGAGCATAGACCTGACCGATGCGGATATGGTCGCCGTCTTCGACCAGCACTTTGGTCAATGCGAAGGCGAGGCCATATACATTGTACACGTAGCGTTGGAGGAAGAGCACGCCACCCTGCTGGTACGAAACCGGAGTTCCGTCAGGCAGTTGAGGCGCAGCGCCGAATCCGTACAGGACGGGCTCTTCGTGGTAGTTGCGGGGAATACCGTTTTGCTCGCGGAAAACCCGCGACCATTCGTCGGTACGTTGGTCATAAACGCCGTCGAAGCATTCGTTCAAGATCGGTTCAACAATCGAACGAAAGTCCGTACTTCTCATTGGAGCAGCCATTTTTTATGTCTCCTTAAATAGCGTTAATGGTAGCAACGTACTGGCTGCGGCTAACTTGGACGTTAACCACGGTGTACGAGTCACCCCAAGCGTTATCCACGCCGGTATACAATCCGATGATGCGCAAGTCACCAACGGCACTAGTGCCAACCAACGAAGTGGAGATCGTGCAAGCCGACAAGCCAGTGGTCGTAGAACCAGCGGTGATGTTGGAGAAGTTCGCTTGATCGCCAATAGAGGTCTGAGCTAAAGAACCATCAGCTTGGATGGCATAAACGATATTAGGATCGCTGTAGTAATAAGCTACGCACGAACCGGTAATATACGCGGTGGACGCGGGCCAGTAATTGGACACGCGGAAACGGCCAGTTGTATCGGTCCACTGCACACCAGCGAACGCGCCTTGGTAGGCGCTGCCAGCAGTAGCGGCGACGATAACGCCGGAGCTGTTGAGAGCTACTGGCTGGCCTTTTAAGATGGCCGAGCTGTAGCCCGAAGCAATACCGTCAGTCAAGGCAACAGCGCGATCCAAACCAGTAGGATGGAACGATGGAACCAGACCGAACGGTTGATTAGTAGAAGACATATATCTCTCCAGTAAACAAGTTCGAAATCCGTCAGGTAAATACCGGAACGGGCATGGTGATATCAAGCAAATCTATGCCTTCACCTTCAACTTGACCTAGGCGCTTACCGTTACTGTCTCGCTGTTGCGATTGAGATTCGATGTTGTGCCGTATTGAGTCCGCGTCTTCTTGGGGAGCGTAGTGGTGCAGTTCGGCCATGATGGACTGATAGACGTCGTCAGGCATCTTGTACAGTATCATTTCATTACACGCGACAAATCCAGTCATTTCACCGGCTTTAACTTTGTAGTTCTCAAAGCCTGGAACTTCCTCGATCATCACTGGCTCATATCCCATGCGAATGCGCTTATGGATAGGGTCGTAGCTGTTGGTGGTGGAAAGCCAACATAGATGGTATCCCGGGATATCCGGGGGCTTGGGGAGGGATTCTTGAATCCACTCGTTCCGGAACATCCTACGACGCTCCTGTTCTGTCGCTAACTCGTTTGTGGCGGCACTGCGACGGCTATCCTGCGTTGCGCGGGATTCGCGTCCACCAGCGGTCAGATCTTTTTTAAGGCGGTCGTCTTTCATGGTTTAACTCCGATTCTGTGAATTACGGTCATACTCGGCATATTTGCGAATCATCTTATTGCGTTCGGTCGGGTCATCCCACCTGCCAGCCTCTTTGATCGCTTTGACGCGATCGGGAGACAAGCGGAATTCATTCGGCCTTGCGGACGGTGCTGATTCACGACCTGAGCTTGTAACCACGGAACGGGGTCTCCTTTCCGGCGACCTTTCGCCAGATACACCATTATAATGGTGAGGAAGGTATTTTGTCAATCTATTATCCAGCTCTTCCCAGTAATCCTGGCTTGTCGGGTCCCAGCCTTCGCGTACGAGAGCCTCGTCGATCTTCACCGCGATCTGGCTGTCCGTGTCGCCCCCGTTGGGGTCGTACCACGAATTTCGCGACATCCAATCACCCGCGTGCTTCTTGAGCCGGGGGTCCGGAGAGCGGGGGACGGATTGTCCGGGGGTGTCGTTGATGGTCTTCTTTTTTAGAGCATCCAGAGCTTCGACTTGGCGACGGGCGTCGTACCACGCTTCCTGCGCGTCGGCCAGTGCCGCACCGTCGGCCATTTCGGTAGCCTCTTTGATCTTGTGTTTCGCATATTGGAGCCGGACGTGAGAGTCCTCGATGGCTTTGTCCAACCGCGCAACATCCGCTCCAGCCGTCCGTTTCTCAAGCACGGCCAGTCGCTCGACCATCTGCTCATTCTGACGTTTCAGCGAGTTGATCAGATGGGTCGATTCGGTCGCTCGGGCTTTCGTGAGCTTCTTCTTGAGTACTCGCTCCTCGCGTCGAGCAAGTCGAATAGCTTCTCGCTCCGGGTCGGCGTGCGGCGTGTTATCTTCCGGGGTTCCGTCATCGTCCTCGTGATCGTCACGAGGTTCGGCATTGGATTCTGGGCGGTTCTGACTCTCGTTCGGGGATTCTCCGGGGGGTAGAGAGACCACAGCGGAGCCGTCCGCGTCCTCTTGCATTTGCAAGTCTACTTTTTCGGTAGTGCTCATAGGTATGCCTTCACTTTCATGGGGTCACCAGTGACTTTTGCAATCACCTCGTGATCGTTGAAGATACTGAAAAGTGCCTTAGCTTCGCCGTTGCCGGTTTTGAAAGGTACTTCCCACCGGTCGCCGCCCCATTTGGGCATTCGAACGTAGTCTCCCACTTCGATCCAAGTGCCTTCCGGCCACGGCTCGAGTGTGTCGCGCTTCTTGAAAGCTAGGGAACCCATGGAGATCACTTTCGCGACCTGCGTGTTCCATTTCTCTGTCTCTTTTGTCTCTTCGGGAAGTATTAGACCACCCGGTGAAACACGTTCGGCCACTGCTCGCCACTGGACGAGAATACGGCCACCTACAGGAATTGCGCCGGGGTCTATGTCGGGAAATGCTTCCCGCAGTTGCGCTTCATTCGAAGCACCCGACTGATTATCTGTCGTCGTCATCTTTTTCCTTTAAAAGGTCATTCAAAATACCCAGAGCTTCTTCAAGCCCTTGGTGCTGCCCTACCAGTCGTTGGTAGGTATCGAAGGTAGTGGCATGACCACTAACTAACGATTTCAAAATCCCCGCCTTTTTCGACTCAATAGCACCAATTAAGTCTTCGAGGATTCTCATTATTTCTTCTTGGCTTGCATCAATGCGCCGACGCGGGGTTTGGACTCGCTGGAAGACTGCGATTTACTTTCGCTGCCTGTCGAACCGCCCATCGAGCTGCCTTGAATAGGTGCGCCCATTGCCATGCGCTTGTGCTGGGGGACGTTCACGCTTTTTTGCTCTGCATCACTGGTTGCCATACGGTACTCCTAGGGTTTCTTGTGCGCCTTGCAGCGCGGTCATTGCAGTCTTTTCCTGCTCGTGCTGAAGCGCCGCCGCGTCGTGCGTCAGCTCTGCAGTCTTGATCCGTTCTTCGGTAAGGTTGTCGGCGGCGTTGATCGCGATTTTGATCTGCTGCGCCCGGTTCTTGTCCAGCAGGTCGCCTTGAAGCTTCGCTTTGTTGTATTGCGCGTCCATCTGATCTTTCTGCGTCCGCCGTTGGGTCTCCGCCATGGACGTCTGCAGTATCACTTGGTCCGCAGGGTCCATCGGCGGCTTCTGCGCGAACTGCTGCAGCGTCTGCATGAGCTTCTGAATGGCGGGCATGACACGGGAGAATGCCTGTTTCACATCCATGTCGGTATGCTGCGACGCCAGCGCATACAGCTTGTCGATATCGCCTGTGATTCCGGGGATGTCGTAATCCTCCGGCTTTTTGCCGAGTGACTGTTCGACGTATCCGTTCATGTGGCCCATGTACCAGAGCATGATGTGCTGCTTCAAGTGCTCCATGCAAGGGGGTAGGAAAATGGGGGCAAAAATAGGGTTCGAGCCCAGCATCGGGTCGAGCGCGAAGTCCAAATGCGTCTGGATGTGCGCCAACTGGTTCTGATGGGGGTACGCGAATGCCGCGCGACCAATCGCCATCGATGCGTTCTCCTCCGCTGCGTTCAGCTCTTTCGGCTCCACCGCCGAAGGCATCAGCTCGGTAAGGTTCGGAATCTTCATCTGCTTCAGCGCCCGCTGGATGACTGCCCGACGATCAAACATGTCGGGGTACTTGTCCATGAAGGACATCACCGCCTGTATCTGCGCCATCCGCTGCGTTTCGCTGAAGATGTGCGGATCACTCACCGGGATCACGTCGGTATTGCGATTGAAGTCCTCGCGTTTGATCGGCAGTTCCGCGACGATGTCGCCCTTGCGCATCTCGTCCAGATACCAGCGGTTGATACGTTGTAGGACCAGCAAGACCCGGCGCTGGGAATCGTGGAGGCGGGCGTGGATAGCGGAGAACACGGCAGCACCCTGCTCGATCAGCGCCTGAGTAGTTCCGACTGGCGCGTTAGCGTTCACATCCGCGATCTTCTCCTCGCTTGTGGTCACCACGCCCTTGGCCGCGTTGGTCAGGAACCCCAGCAGCTCCATCAGGACCGGCGACGGCGGGTTGAACGGCATCGGCATCGCGATCTTGCGGATATCGTCGATACCCGGACCTGCCTCGATCTCGGTTACTTGGGTGACGTCCACCTGCTGCGACTGGCCGGAGACTTTCGCCCCCTTCAGCTTGATCATCGTCGCCGCGTTGTTGATGTGCGCCGTGTCCAGCAATGCGCGCAATGCGCCAGTGATAGCGGCAGCGAGACCACCAATGAGGTGTGGGAGACCAATGGCGTAGGCACCGCGCCACGGGATGAATTTGAACTCGATCAGCCAATCGAGCTTCTCCATGCTCTCGTCGCCCTCTTCCCAATTCCGGTACAGGCCGACGACTTCGGTGGAAAGGTCGTCGATCATCAGGATGTAGGGCGCGAGTTCGCCGCCCGACTCCTTATCGTCCTCCAGCTCCAGCATCGTGTAGATGTGATAGACCTTGCGTATTCCGTCGTCGTTCTCTTGGAATTCGCGACCCTCGATCTTGTTATTCGCCTTCTCGGCTTTCGATATCTCGGGCTCCATCGATGCCTTGATGATGTCGATGTCGCGGTACAGCCCGCTGGCCACCCGGTCCTCGAATGTCTCCTGCGTGATGTCCTGCACCTCGGTCACCCGTTGTGCGGTGTAGAAATTCACCGCCGAGAATGGCAGCAGGATGTTGTCGATCGCGACGAACTCGGCGCAGGGCCGCTTTTTCTTCTCGTCGTACCACATCTTCATGAACTGCGAGCCGCCCAGTGGTAGCTGGGTCAGCATCTGCTCCTGCTCGTCCCGGAACTCCTTGATCTGCTCCGTGAGCTGCCAATTCATGAAGTCGCGTTTGCGCTCGGCCCGTGCCGTCGCCTCTTCGTCCACCTCGCCCACTATGTGCGTGCGCACCGGGCCGTCCGGGGGAAATAGCTCCTTGATCGCCCGCGACTCGAAATCAATGCACGCCTCGGCCAACACTGGGTGCACGACTTTAGATGCGCCATTGAAATTCGCGCCACCGGGGGCGTCGTTGCCCATGCCGGTGCGGCGCAGTCCCTCTTCGTATTTCTTGTCCCGCTCTTCCCGTGCCTCTTTGTCGTTATCCAGCAGCTTGATGTACTTGAGCGCGAGATTGTCCAGATCGATGCTCAGGATTTGGCGCTCGGCCATGTTGGAGTAGAAATCCTCGTTCTCCGTCGGCCCTTTGAACTCGTCCATCCGGACGATGGCTGACCCGTCTTCCTGCTCTTCCACCTCGGCCATCGGGTCGTCGAGGTCGAACATCATCCCCTGCTCGTCTTCCGGCCCTGGCGTCGGCTGCATTTGCTCGGGTGGTAACAGTGTTGCCATTCTTCAGTCCTTTGCGGTGCGCGATTTTAACATGTCAACGCGATTGGAGTATGTCGTAGAACTTGGGGTCGTTGCGCATGAACATCTCGGCTTCTTCGTCGCTGCGAATCAGGCCATTATCGAATGCGTTCTCGATCGAGGAACCGGAAATATCGCGCGAGTACTGTTTCAGATCATCGTAAACGTCCGGTGCACGTTGCCGCATTTCGCGAATCTGGGGGCGCATGCTCATTAATGGTGCTTCCTCCGCTCCGCCCAAATAACCCCGCATGACGTCGCCCGGTCGCAGCAAGTCATCCTCGGCGTTGAACGTCTCAGGGTTCTTGTACAAATGGTACAAGTCGTCCAGGAAGAACTTGTCTTCGGCTGCAGGTACTAGACTTCGAACGTGAGCCACCGCCTGCTTTTCACTCATCCCTTTCCGAATGGCCTCACCAATCAGTGCTGGAACCATGTCCATGGTGAAAGCCGGTGCAGCCGCTTTGACCACCGTGTCGGCTACTTTCGCTACATCGCCCACCCCCGGCGCGAGGTCGTCCAGCCCGGGAATCATGTGCCGCAGCGCCTGACCGGCAGTGGCGGAGAGCACCGTGCGACGGCTCAGCGGGGTATTGGCCACCGACTGCAACGTCGACTTGATCGAGCCCGTGGCCGGGTTGACCTCTACCGATTTCTCCGTTACCTGCGGCGCGCCTTTCAGCGCCTTGGTGATTCGCGACTCGGTCGCCTTCTCGATGTCCGGGTGGAGCTTGGCCAGCGGGAAATCCTGTTGGGGGCGCAGCCCGAACAGTGCTCGTCGTCCGATGTCGGGCGTGTCTTTCACCGCCGTCTTGGTCCCGCGCACTAGCAACTCGTCCATCATCTGCTGCAGCGTCTTTCGAGCGCTGCCGCCCTTTTGGAATCTGCGGGGTGCGGCTCGCATTTCGCTGCCGGGTGATCCGAAATTACGCGCCGGTGGGATTTCGTAATCCGCCCGCCGGGTCGCGGTATTGGGGTCGTAGCGCGAGTTAATGTAGAAGCGCTGCACCTCGGGCGGTATGCGTGCGTCCAGTTCCTGCTGGCGGCGCATTTCGATTGCCCGCTGCATTTGTGCATTCCGTTGGCGCTCGACCATCGCCATTTCGTACGCTCGCTGCTGTGCAAAACGCTCGTAGTCTGTGCCCGCGTTCGCCTCTTTCGAGTAGAGCAGCGACATGAGCGGCACGGATGCGCGGGGACCGGCGAACATGGCCAGATCGGTCGGGTCGAAGAATGATTCGTTGTCATTGGGCATAAGGGTTCTCCACTCGGGTGCGGTACTCTTCATCCACGTAGTCGGTGTCGGGTGCGACGGGGTCCACCAGCAGGAAGCCCATGTCGCGTAGCAGTCGCAGCGCTTGCGACGTCGTATCAGTCAGGTCGTCCCGCTCGGCTTCGGGGAACGAGCAGATCTGGCTTACCAGCACTTCGGCCCAGTCGCGCGGGTGACCCCGGTGCAGCGTGGACTCGGGGACGTAGACGAGGCCATGGGCGATGATGTTGGCCACTAGGTGCAGCCGCTGGACCTTGTCGGCCCGCCCCGGGTTGTAGGCGCGGCACGGGATGCCCGCCCGCTGCAGGTCTTGCAGTATGCTGATCCCCGACGCCTTGTCCTCCACGAGCACTAGGTCCACCTTCTTGCCCGGTTCGCCGTAGATCGCGGCGTACTCGTCCACGATTCGGGGCTTGAGGTCCGGGTAGGCGAGGTGGTCCTCCCAGCAGTCGATTAGCATCACCGACATTTTGGCGTCCGCGTTGGGTCGGAACACGCCCCAGACACTGCACGCGGTCGGGTCGTTGATCGTCTTCTCGGTGTAGGCGCAGTCGTAGGACTGCAGCACGTACAGGAAGTCCGGGAGCGGCTTGTCGGCGTCCCAGATTTTGAACCACTGGCGTTTCACGATGCCGTAGTCTTCCGGGTCGATCACCTCGGCGTACAGCTCCTGCCGCCCGATCCGCGTGCCCTCGTACTGGCTGATGATTTCGTTACGAAACGTCGGGGCGAGGTTGTAGAAATTCTCGTGCGTCGTGCCCGTGGTCAGGCAGGTGCGCTCGTCGTCCATGAGTCGCCGCACGATGGGGATCGGCTTGGGCGTGGTCGTGATGCAAACGCGGGGGCGCTGGCCCAGTCGCAGCCCGAACATCAAGTTGGACCACATGGTCTCGGCATTTCGGAATTTCGCCAGTTCGTCCACCCATGCCAAATCGTGCTGGGGTCCGCGCAGCGTCTCCGGGTCGTTGTCCGAGTAGATCGTCGCGATCGCGCCGTTGGGCCACTCCACGCGGCGTTTCGATGGCGAGTAGATCGGTTTGCAGCGCGGGTGCGAAATCGCCAGGATCCCCGATTCGCCCTCGATCATGACGTCCCGCGCGTCGCCCGCGTCCTCCGCGATCAGCGCTATTCGGCCCGCCAGCTTGTTCTCGACGTGGTAGCGCACGAACTCCGCGCCGCACCGGGTCTTGCCCCAACCCCGGCCCGCGAGGATCAGCCAGTAGGTCCACGCGTCACCGGGCGGGATTAGCTGGTTGGGTCGCGCGAAAGTCGGCCAGTCGTAGTACAGCTCCAGCGCTTCCCGGTCGGACAACTCCGACACGAACTCGTTCCAGTTCGCCGGGTCCAGCGCCAGCGCTCTACTCTTCTTTGAGCGATTTTTGCTGGAGACGCTGGGCGAGGCGATCACGGACACCTTCGATGTTGATGGTCGAATCCAGGGAGCCCGAGACGTTCATGTTCACGTCTTTCGAGCGGAATTTCGAGTCGTAGCCCGACAGCGTAAACTGCAGGAGCGAATCGCTGTACTTTTTCACCGTCTCGCCCGTCTTGAGGCCTTGGTGCACCAGCGGCTCGTCCACGCCGACTACGGACCGGCGGTAAGCCTCGGCTCGCATCGTGTCGATCATCTCCTCTTGGATCGCGTCCACGATGCCGTCGAACAGCTTATGGTAGGAGCGCCAGTCCGAAATCGTCTGCCGTGCAATGCCCGCCGTCGTGTAAGCGTGCCGCATGCTGAATTTCGCAGTATCGGGGCCGTCCCGGAACTCGGCGATAAAGACCAGCATTTTGTAGGCTTTCGTCTCCTCGTGCAGCTGCAGGTCGCCACGGGCCTCGACGTCAGGCAAATTGCAGCTAAGAGCTTCCGGAGAGAAAGAGACCGAATTCACCGGGTGGCGCACGCGGTCACGTCGAATCGCGTCGAGCAGCACCTTGATCGGCACATGGGCGCGTCTTTCGTATTCCGCGATGGTTTCGGCACCACGGTCTTCGAGCAGCTTTTCGTCGGTCATCCACATGGTGCGAATTAAAACACAGGCCGCGAGAGGCACGCAATAGGCGGATTTGTCGGCATTTGGCTGCGGAAAGAAGCTATCGAAGAGTCACCGCCGATAGTCATAGACTATGAAGTCGGAAGCTATCGAAGAGCCACTTTCAATAGTTCTGGACTATAGGACTACGAGAGCTTCGTGTCAATCCGGATTTACGCGCGCACGTGAGACAATTCCGAATAACCCCAAGTGGAGCAGCAGCAGTGACCGCCGTCTGAAGAGCGTCGTTCTTGTTCCATCGTTCCACCAAGATGGAACAGCAATGGAACGGCTTCTCCATTCGAGAGAAGAGTATTGTTCCATCGTTCCACCGATAATCCCCCCATATCCAGGTTTTAAAACACGGGCTTTTTCCCCGCGTATGCATGGAACGATGGAACAGAGGGTCTTTTTTCGAATGGGAGAGGCGTTCCATTGGGCGTTCCATCTTGGTGGAACAGTGGAACGGGGTATTTGCCGGTTCCGCAGCGCGATGGCTGCACGTCGCATTGCACGACGATGGGTGGCGGCGCGACTTTGGATCTTAAGTCTTTACCTCAGGCCCGAAGGCCACCTAGCCACACCGGGATTCTAACACACCGCGCCCAGTGCCGCAAGCAGCGCCCCACCGTGATCGTTTCGCACTTGCACCACGACGGCCATCGCCCGCCAGTCCGACTCGGTCCAGTCCTGCCCGTGAGTCGCCAGCTTCGCGCCGTTGAACACGAAGACCTCGTCGGCCACCCGGCACACCAGCCACCCTTTCGCCGCAGTCGGAAGCAGCCGCTGCATGAAGTAGCGTTGCCCGGTGGTCCAGTGTTCCAGTCGCACGGCGGTGGTCGCTCGCTTCGGGAACGCCGGGAGCACCTTCGACTCGATCCACCCGGCCCATGCCGGTGTGGCCACGAAGATGTCGGGCGTGTCCCGCTTCACCCGGTTCTCGACGCGTTCCACGAGCGCCCGCCCAGCGAGCCATTTCGCGATCCAGTCGTTCAGCCGCTGCTCAGGGAGCCTCATAGCTCCGGACACCCCGGAGAGGTATCTCCGTGGCCCTCCGTTGCGTCTGCGGGTATAGTATCGGTACTAATATAGCCCGAACCCTCTTGAGCCGCTCCCGTGGCCCTCCGCATTTCGATGGCGATCGCTTCGAGCACCCAATAGCCGTCCAGCATGAGCGCCATTTCGTACGAGCCATCGGCGCACTCCCGCCAGTGCTGGTTCTTTTCCAGAATCCGAGCCATTCGAGCCTCGGCGTCCCCTAACGTGCGAACGCCCAGCGTGGCGAAGTCCTCAGCCATCGGGCTCACCGCACACCCGCCTTTCGCAGTGCGTTCAGTAGCCGCATGGTCGCCACCCCGGCGTTCGGCGCGTCCAGGATCGCGGGGTTGATTTTGAAGCGCTTGCACAGCGCCACCCGTGCCGCCCGCCCGTCGCACTCCTGCACCAGTTGGCGTGCCCGGTCCGGAGCAGCCTCGACACGCGGCGGGGTCGCCCGGGGCTCCCGTGGGGTCTCCGGGGCGCTCTCGATGCCCGGTTGGACCGAATATACCCGCATACCCGCCAAGCGCCCGTTGACGACGCAGCAGCCCGGTCCTCGTCGAATCAGTTCGGTCATGCTCGCGCCTCCAGCGCCTTGAGCGCACGCAGCCCCGCACGCACTGCGGCCAGCGCTTTCTTGGTGTCGGATTCCATGCCGGGTAGGCCGAATTCTTTCGCGTACCGGTTGTCCAGTCGCAGGGCGTGCTCCGCCGCTTTCAATGCCAGTCGTATTGCGTCCATGGCGCTCACCCGGCCAGATTCGTTTCGATCCAGCGCTGCAAGAGCTGGAACAGCGCCCATTGGTCGATGTCCTTCTCGGACCGCTCGTGCTGGACGAACGTCGCGTCCAAGCGCTGGCCCGAGACCGTGGCCTCGAAGATGCCGCGCATGCCGTCGGCCAGGATTTCGCCCTTGAACGTGCCCTCGTGCAGTCGGATTCGTGTTTCGATTTGTCGTGTCATGCTCTCATTCTCCTTCGGTGGTTGTGGAACGGCGGGGGGACGGGGCCGAAGCCCCGGGGATTCAAGCGGTCGCGGCGGCGGCTTCGCGCAGGGCGCGGCGGAACATGTTGCCCAGATTCATGCGCTGCATGCCGGGGTTGAGGTGGCCGAAGCGGTGGAAGAGGTCAGCCACCGACGTGCCGGTCGCGCTCGAGACGGTGTCGTAGACGTCGCCCAGGTCCAGATTTCGCAGGAGCACGGCCACGTTGTCGCCCTTGTCGATCGAGCGCTTGGTCGTGCCGTCGGCGCGTTTCGCGGCGTACGCTTCGTATTGGGGTAGGTAGCCAGCGAAGACGACGCCATTCTTGCGCCCTTCCTGCACGGCTTCCACGCTGACGGCGGGCTTAGCCAGCTTCTCGGCCACCAGCTTGGCGGTAGTGGGCGCTTTCTGCGCGGTGATCTCCGCGTGGTCGCTCAGTGCGCTGTTGCGCACCTTGCGCTCGAAGCGGATCAGCGAATTGGTGGCACGAATCGTGGACCAGCCGCCTTTGACGGCGACGATTTCGACTTGCTCACTGGTGGCGGTGATGATGGCGATTTGCATTTTGATGTCCTCTATTGGTGGTGGTGAAAGATCGTATTATAACACAGGTGGTACAGGCTGTCAAGTATTGGCTACGCGGCCACGACTTCCTCGATTTCGTCCATGCTGCTCGTGATTTCGTTGATCGCTCCGTCCATATCGGCGACGCACTGCTCCAGCATGGTCGCGGTGTCGAGTATCTTCTCGCCGCCGTCCGATTCCTGCAGGCCCATCGGCATGTTGTCGTAGCATTCCTGCTCTTGGTCTTTCAGCGTTTCGAGCGCGGTCGCGCAGCGGCTCAGTTGCGCGAGCAGATCCCGAGCTTTGGCGACTTCGGTGGTGATGGCGGTGCGGCGTGCTTTGTTCATGATGCTGTCCTCTATTGGTTGGTTGCGAAAGATTCGATTATAACACAGGTGGTACAGGCTGTCAATACCCCCAGTAGTTGGCGGCGAAGGCCGACGGGTCCATCAGGGTAGAGATGTACTCGACGACGTTGTCGTCCCACGGGGCGTGGGGCCAGTAGACGACGAAGTCGCGGCCATTGTGCGTCACGATCGCACCCGGCTTGTGCAGGTCGTCCATGTTGTCGCCCTCTTTGATTTCGCACCCGACGCACGTGCCGCCGTAGATGCTGCGGTACTCGATCGGGATCAGGCCGCGATTAACGATCGCGTCAATGATGTCGGCGGTGGTGTTCAAAATCATCATGGTAGGTGTCCTCTATTGGTGGTAAAAGACTCGATTATAACACGGGCGCTATAGCTTTGTCAAGTACCTTTTGGCACGCCATCTGCCGATCCCGGATCGCGTCGATTTCGCACCACAGCTTTCGCACGTACTCTTCCGATCCGGGTTGACGCTCGTGGATGCGCAGCGTTTCGTAGCAGTCCTGCAGCGCACGGCGGCACTGGCCGATGTCGGCTTCGGCGAATTTGCGCTTGAACAGCGCCATCAAGTCCGGGTAGGTGATCGTGCGGCTCATGAGCAATCCGCCACGCAGCCGACCATTTCGCCGTCCATCACGTCGAACAGCACAGATTTCGCGATGTTCAGTGTCTTGCGTGCACGCTCCACGTCGCCGTGCGCCATCAGTTCCTGCGCGTCGGACATCAGTCCGGCGATGACCATGTTAGCACCGACGGATTTGTAGGTTGCGCAATCGCGCATGCTGCGTTCCACTCGTCGATGTCGGCGACGCCGTACATGCGCATGTTGCGATCGATCCAGTCGGAGGTGAGCGCTTGGGTGATTGATTGTGCCATGGTGTTGTCCTCTATTGGTTGGTGGAAACCCGCATTATAACACGGGTCCCATACCTTTGTCAATGACCTCGTACGCTAAGCACGTTATTGATCTCGGCGCATAGTTCCGTCACCCCACCGTTGCAGTACACCAAACACGCGAAGTTATCGCGGGCCACCGCTGGTCGCCACCGCTCCTGCACGCTGTGCGAAATGAACTTCGTCATCAGCACAACCACGTCGCGCCGCACCACCTCGCGTTTCGCAGCCGCGTCCGAATCGTACAAGTCGAAATCAATGTCGCGCCCCCGGTAGGCCTCCCTCACTATGTGCGCTTGTGTTGGCTGTATGCCTAGCACTACGATCGAAAGTCGCCGGGGCTTCTCGAATTCGCCCCGCGCCAGATAGTCGCGCAGCTTCATATTCTCGCGCCCCTGCTGTCTTTCGAGGTCGCGGGCCATCCCGGCGCTCACCCGATCAGATAGGTCGCGGTAGCGCTCGCGCTCGCTCTCTGCTTCCTCGCGTTCGCGCTCCGCTCGCATTTCGCGCATGACCTCACGGGTTATTTCGCGCACTAGCGCCAGCGCCAGATCACCGATCGAGACCGCAGATTTCGGCGGCTCGGGTATCGGGTCTAGCACCGGCGCGGGTGCTGGCTCCGGGATCGGCTCGTACCGGATGTCGTTAACCCAGCCCTTCAGCGCGTAGACCACGCCGTCGGTGATCTTTCGCCGTCGCGACATTGGCAGGACCATCTGCGCCGCGCACAGCAGCGCTTTCGGGTGGGAGAGCCCCGGGTCTTTCGCCCGGATCACTCGGATCTGTTGCGCGATCGCCGCGCGTTCTGTCGCTGACCATTGGATGCGTGTTGCCATGACTCTGCCCCCTTTCATGCTACCAGTGCCAATGCCGTGTCCAGCGCGTCGCGCTTGAGACGTGCGCCAGCGCCGAACCATGCCGACTGCAGCCGGGTATCGCGCGAATCGGCCTTGCGCTCGTGATCGGCGAAGCGGGTCACCGCGTTGAGCAGCCCCCATGCCGTCCCGGTCGCGGTCTTCGTACGCTGGCCCACGCCGTCCAAATAGATCTTCGTCACCATCTCGATCATCGGGCGCTTGGTGGTCACGTCCACCTCTTCCTCTGCGCCGTAGAACACGTCGACGAAGTAGCGAGTCGCTTCCTCTTTCGACACAGTCCGCTTCGCCAGCGCCTTGGCGTTCACCTTGAACGAATCCCAGGAGCCGCCCACGAGCCCGAGTTCGGTCTTGAATCGGACCGGATCGAAGTTCGTCGAATGAGGCACGCGGATTTGGCCGCTCTTGTTATCGACGGCCACGCCCAGCGTGTTGGCGCAGACCACGCGAGTCGTGGTGAATTGGGCGACGTTCGACAGCGTACCATCGCACGACGTGGCCAGCAGCAGGTAGGGGAGCACGATGTCGCCGCCGCCGACGTCGAAGGTGTCGTCAGCCCGGGCCAGCGCCCAATAGGTCGCGCCGTCGCGCAGCATCCCGGCGGTCTCCATCTTGAAGCCGCCCACCTCGGTCAGGTCGCGAAAGAACTCCATCACGGCGCGGGGCTGGGTGATGTGATAGTTGCTCGACATGACCGAGAGCGGCTGTCCGGTGTCGGAGCGGTACAGCGCCCAGCGTTTCGGCACGGTCTGCATACGCAGCGGGGCGTCGTTCTCGTCGCGCACCTCATAGGCGATCGCGCCCTTTTTCACTTCCCAGTCGAACCCGGCTTCGCGGGCCCATGTGTCGATGCTGGCGTCCGGGGTCAGCACTTGGCCGAGCCCGTGCCACGGGGTCTCGCCGACGTAAGCCATGTTGGTGCGGCCATTGGAAAAGTCTAATTCGTGTGCCATGGTAGGAGTCCTCTATTGGTGGTTGAAAAGCTTGATTATAACACAGGTGCCATAGGTCTGTCAAGTATCAGACGATCGGCGGGGTCCAGTCGATGAAGAATGCGAGCCCGAACATGATCGCGAACATGAAGCCGGAAGCGATCCAAAGCAGCGCGTCTTTCATACGAGGTCCATCTGCGTGATGTTCATCTTCTCGACGTCCACGAGGTGGTCGGCGACCCATTCTTCGCCCAGCGCGGCGCGGGCGGCGGTGACGTCCATGCGACGCTCGGTGGTGAACTTGATCGAGACCTGCGTGGCGCGACCACGGTAGACGGCTTCGCCGCCCTTGCGAAAGATCTCCTTCAGATGCTTCTCGCGGGCGGTCAGGGCGCGAAGCTGGTCACGCACCTGCGCCAATTCGTCCACCATCTGCTCGGTGATCACGGGAGTGTCGATTGTCTTTGCCATTTTTCTGTCCTCTATCGGTTGGTTGAAAAGCTGTATTATAACACAGGTGGTACAGGTCTGTCAAGTACCTCGCGAATCTGGTCCTCCACCAGTCGGGCGTAGCCCCCGATGTCGTGCCACGAGTCGATGTGGTCCGGGTCGCCATTCAGAATCCGCGAAATCTTGGCCGCGATCATGTCAAGCGACTCGCGCTGCGCGTACGTCATCGTGTGCCAGTTCGGCGTGTCGTGCATCACGTCTTTCAACTGCTGCGCGATCCTCGCTTGGGCAGCGTACTCGCCGTATGTCTCGTGCCGCTGCTGCAGCGTATCTTTAACGTCGTTCATATCTTTACTCCTATGTCTATGTCTATATCTATGTCATTATCCCATCGCCGCGACCAGACCCCCTTTTCTATATCGCCCGGTAAACGCGGTCTCAGGCGAGCTCTCGATAATGTCGGCTGCGATCTCTTCCGGCTCCTCGCCCCGCAGCATCCGCTTGATGGTGGCCTCGGTCGTGATCTGCCGTCCCAGTGTATTGCCCGATATCGCCGCACCCGGGCGGTAGCGATTACCACTGGCTCGGATTTCGGCTTGGAATGGCTCCACCAAATTGCGCAGTTCAGCGGTGTCCTCAGGCCGGTAGTCACCCAGTCGCAGCCCGCCCACTTCCCCGGCGGCGTTCTTCGGCCCGTACGCCCCGGCCATTTGCGCTTCGCGCAGCCAAAGCAATCCGGCCAGCTCATCATCCGAGAACTGCCCCGAGATCGGACCCTTACCATAACTATCGGCCAGCTTATTTTCGGTCAGCCCTATCGTTTGATCGTAAAGATCGGCCCCGCGTTTGAACTTCTTCGGATCGTTCGATCGCATGCCGTACAGGCGTTCCAAGTATTCCGCTTCAGCAGCCGCGTCGTCGATCGGATACCGGAACAGCTGGCCATACGGCTCCTCCAATGGTGCGATCCCCTTGAAATTCCCGTGCCCCATCCGGTATGCGCCCACATTGTACAAGCGGCGGGCCTTATTTACGTCGGTGAGCCCGTGGGTCACATTACCCTGCCCAGCGGAACGCAGCACGTCGTAGGCGAGTGCGTACAGATCCTGTCCTTTGTTCGGCACATCTTTCCACCACGCCTCGTCACCCACGTTCGCCTCGTCGGGCCTAGTCCCCATCGCGTTGATGCTGTACGCGCGAGGGTCTTTAGCACCGGGCGGCTTGTCCCGCTGCAGCCGCTGCATCATGCCGTAGGACATAGGGTACTCACCCCTAGATATATCATCGATGGCGTCACTCGAGAAATGCAATGATGGGTTGTTGTAGAAGCTATCGACGGCAGGATCCATCTTGCGAGCGCCCTCAGGCCGAAGCATCAGCGAGAACCGATTCGGCAGCTCCATTGGCCGCTCAATGATCGACGGCATGCCCCTGTTCTCCACCAATGACGCCCGTAGTGGCTCGCCACGCTTCGTGGTGCCAAATCGCCGAGCATTGTTGTACTGCTCGATCACGTCCGCTGGGAACATCCCCTCCTGTGCCGCGCGGAATGCGGGGTCAATACGTTGAGCACCGGGTAGCTTCCCGATCCCCATGTGTACGGTATTGACCCCTCGGGCTAGATCAGCTAGCGATAGCTCCTGATTCGGGCTGAACATCCTGCGTAGAAAGCTGGGTCCTTTTCCGGCCATAGTACACCTCGTCGCTGATTGCTAGCGTTTGTAAATGAATGTCGATCGTATCCTGCATCGGATCGGCGTAGCCACCGGCCAGATTCCAGACCAGCGGGATGCCCCGGTCCTTCGCTGCGGTGAACAGTGCGTGGTCACGTGTCGCAAGTGCTTCCTTCGATAGGTATCCGGCCCCCAGTGGGTCACACTCCCACGCGTCGGCACCGGCTTGGTACATGATTATACCAGCCCGAGAGCCGCGCAGTAAGTTGTCGAAGTAGACTAGCCACTCGTCCTCGTCCCAATGGGGCCGTGTGTACTCATCAAAGTGCACCCTGTCGTGATTGGTGACTTGCCCGCCCACGTGCATCCTTCGAATGATGTCGCGCGTCCCGTCGCCAACGTGCGCGTCCCCGTCCACGATCAGCACGTTCTGCACCGCTTGCTCGTCCAGCAGCCGCATCACGGTGATCATCAGCCCGTTGAACGTGCAGAACCCGTGGCACCGGTCGTAGTGCGAATGGTGGAACCCCTGCGACGCCGAATTGGCAACCCGCCCGGTCTCCAGCGCGTGCTTCGCGGCGTAGTACATAGACGCATTCGACGCTAGTAGCGACTCGTTCACGTCGGCGCGAGTATTGCCGAACCCGTTGGCGGTCTCCCCGGCGAACACCGAGCGGACGAAGTCCGGGTCGTGCGCGGCGTACAGGTCGCCGATGTCAAACGGTCGGAATTCCTCGTGGTCGCGCCCGGACTGCTGCACGTACGCCGGGATCTTGGCTACGGAGATCCAGTCGTAGGTGGTCTCTTGCGACGGGTGGTAGTATATCGGTGTTCTCATGGCTTGTCCTCTATAGTGGTTGGTGGGAACCTAGTATTATACCACGGGTGGGGTTCCGTGTCAACCCCCTCTACCTTCAGCTCGGTCGCCGTACCCGGCTCCATGTGCTCGCGGGTCGTGAATCGGATCCCACACTCTATGCATTTGCGTCTCCGACGCGTGCTGTTGTCCGCGTTCTGGTAAGTCACCAACACCTCGGTCGATCCGGTACATTTCGCACATTTCATAGCCATCCCCCATCAACGCCGACTTCGCGGCATACTTCACGCGTCGCCGCCCGAACGGTGAGTTCCGTCCATTCGCCGTCGTACTTATCCACCATCCGACTCAGGTCTTCACGCAGAAGGGTGAGCACCGATTTCGCGTGTGGCCCCACCCCGTTGTCCTGCAGGAAATAGATCGACTCGATCATGTCGGCTACCTTCACTATCATCTCGATCTCGGTCCCGGCGATTAGCCGGTAGCTCGCACCGAAATCCTTGTCCACCGCGTCTTCGGCTTTGTCGAAGATGTCCTCGCCGCCCACCTTGCGCAGCACCTTCTTGAACGGCGTCGGTACGTCCCCGGTCAGCACCTCGATCAGGTCGTGGCGCAGCGCCCAAAGCAGCAGGTCCGCCTTCTTATCCGGGTGCAGCAGCCCCCGCCACCTCATCTTGGCCGCGAGCGACCCGGCGATCACCGACACGGCGAACGAATGCTCCGCGAGCGTCTGCTCCCGGCTCGTCTGCACGATGTGCCACCGGCGCACATGGCACGCCCTCAATTGCTCCGCAGTCGTTAAGCTCATTTATTTAGTCCTATACAATCGTGGTTCTACGGTTCTTCGAATTCGGGAAGAACACCAGTGAAAAGACGGGGAAATCCATCGGCTCGTCCGGTGTTACCATCTCGCCGTTGATCAGCACAGCACCTTGCATCATGTGCCTACGCAGTTCTCCGTTGCTCATGGCGGTAGATGGGCGCTCGGCGGACATCGGTATTGCTGGCCGTAGGCCGTTTAGATAC
>Ga0209087_1000092_pt1 | contig 54079 bp, 89 predicted proteins | sample S_130805_EF_Meta_FD_187321 | JGI IMG/M metagenome (GOLD analysis project Ga0209087, IMG submission 187321) | Freshwater microbial communities from Lake Simoncouche, Canada to study carbon cycling - S_130805_EF_MetaG (SPAdes) (version 2) | ecosystem: Environmental > Aquatic > Freshwater > Lake ... | reverse complement strand
ACTGTCCATCTACTCTTGTAGGTGCTGTGCTTGTGGTTGCTACGCGGATCACAGAACCGTTGGCATCTTGTATGTCGTCTGGTACGGTTAGTTTACCATTGGCGTCAAATGTCCAAGTATGGTTAATGCCATCAACGCCTTTCCTATTTTGAATAAACACGATTGGGGTATCTATTGTGGGTAAGTCTACCTTTAACCATGCCCATCCAGAGAACTGTGTTGAATCATCTTCAGCAAATACCTCCCAACTTTTGTTAGCCTGAGTTGATACGGCATATGAACTTGTGCTATTTTCAGCATTGTATGTGGCAAAACTTATTTGATCTTTACCGATAAGAGTGGGAACATAATATTCTGTTACAGGCCATTCTGCCCCTGCTGTTGGGAATGCCAAACTACCATCAGTGCCAAATGTCCAGGTGTTGCTAACACCAGTACCAGTAGTTACTCCTGTTACTATTTGAACGGTACCAGTAGTTACGCCGAAAGGGTTAACTGTTATCCCCGCAGTTCGTGTGCTTGTCGAACCTATACTTGATATGTCCTCTATCCATTGTATCCCAGCGGTTCCCATAGCGCCTTGAGCAATAATACCAAAAATAGTACCAGTGCTTGCTAAAATACTATCGGAGCCACCACCGTCAAAACTACCAATACGAGTATTGCCACTTGGTAATGTTAGTAGACCATCTTTGCCAAAACTCCAAAGATTTGTCACATCTGTACCAATCTGTACACCCACGTTGGTCAAAGTTGAATCATAGGGTAACTTGACGTAGTTAAGGTCATCACCAAAGAATAGATCTACAGTGGTAGGGTCATCACGCATTATGTGGAAATGTGATCCGGCGGTAGGACCACAGATTTCAGGACTGTTACCAAACAGTACTGTGCCACGGTCGGTGGTCAGTTTAATACCATCTCCAGTGCCGCTACCGATAGTTCCGTAGGGCAGTACAATATCACCAGGGACTGTTAATGTACCTGTGTTACTAAATGTCCAATTATTGTAATTAGTTGTATATGTTGGGAAGTTGATACTAACAATTCCAGTTTGTCCTGCAGGCAATGTTCCATTTATTCTACCGCTATATCTTTGTCCATAGTCATGACCTGGATCATACTGTCCTTGTCCAGTAAATTGCTGACTCAATACACTGGTAAACGTTTGGTTTCCTGATAGTGTTGAGTAAGTAACAATAACAGTTGCTCCTAAACTCGCACCAATCAATACACTCCATATTGGAGCCTGTGCTGTAAAAATATTAACTTCAATTTGCTGTGGATTACGTTGACGCCAGCCGTCTATAACTCCAAAACCACCGATATTTATATCAGTATAAAACTGAGAACCATTTGACCCTATAGTATGATTGGTTGTTACCACTTCGCTGGTTTGTACATAGGCACCGTCATCTTGTACAAATAATTGATTGCCTCCGCTGTAGTTTGATACAATCGCGGCTGTTCCTGAGGAAGCAAACATCACCACAGATTGCCCGTCAAGTGATGTAATTGATCCAGGCAATGTTAACTGCCCTGTTGTAGACAATGCCACGGTATATGTGCCGTTGACCAGTGTACTTGTTGTGGCAAATCCACCGCCGCCTTGGACAGATTGGAAACCCAATGTGCCAGTACCATCGCTATACAAGTACCCTGTTGCAGTTGTACTAAACCATGCTGGCTTGTTCACAACATCAGTCCAGTTGCCAGTTCTTGCAACTGTGGCAAGATTGTTGGTTAGACTATTTGCTATTAAGGCTGTTACAGTAGCAGTACTAACTCCGCCGCCGCCCACGCCAATGTCATTGTTAAAATTAGATAAGTTTAACGGCTTGTCTGATAGGTCGCCGTAACGGCCACTAGTAGCCACCGTAGCAAGCACCGGTGTATTAGTTAAATGAGTATAACTGCCACTTGTAGAAACTGTGGCAAATGCGGGCTTACCTGTGATGTTGTTCCAAGTTAGGCTACTGGTTGTAATGTATCCTTGACTAGTAACGTAGGTCTGTGTAGTATAGGAACTTAATATCGATGTTAACCCAGTAGCAGTTACATAAACTGCTAGATTTGGTTTATTGATTAGGTCAGCATAACTGCCACTTGTGGCCACAGTGGCAAAAGTTGGTTTGCCAATAATGCTGGTCCATACTGCTGTATCGCCTAAATCAACGTCAACTTCTAATTGGCTGACTTTTGTTGGAATTGTGGGTTTGTTTACTAATACTGCGTAATCACCGCTGAAAGCTATTTCAGCAAAAGTGGGTTTATTTCTTACTTCGGACCAAACAGGAGTTACATATCCCTTTAACAAATCGACAGTGAGTTTGTAATTGGTTCCGTTATAAACTACCGGTATAATAGCACCGGATTGAAGTGTGTTTAGTGTTGAGAGTTGACTGAATTTAATTGCTGGCATGTTTATTCCAAATTAAGTGCTACTGATTGACCACGGATACTGATTGTTAAACGGCTGATATAGCTGTTTGTTTGCGGCACCTTGCATACCGGCAAATTGTGTGTACCCCGACCCACCATAAAATGTTTCGTTAAGTGTATTTACTGCGGCAACGTCTGCAATCCATTGACGTGCTTGCCATTGTTTATACCACGGACGACTTTGCAACAAACAGGCAACAATACCTGCAACCTGGGGACACGCTTGACTTGTGCCGCTTATCTTGTTTAGATAAAATATAGTATTTGTTGATGTGCTAACAGTTCCGCTTCGAGAGTCAACCACTGCGGCTTGTCCGCCGTAGCTACCATTTATATACGCACTCATTATTGCGGCCCCTGGAGAAAAAATGTCCACTCTCGGTCCTGTATTTGAAAAACTTATCTTATGTTCAGGCAAACTATAACTTGTAGCACCTACACATATAACCCCCTCAGTTGCACCGGGAGTTGATCCTCTATGATAGTACCAAGATGTTTGATTAGTATCAATATAGCGATTGTCGTAATCTTGCCCTCCGGGTATATCCATTTTAATTGCTTGGTTACCTGCAGACCCTGTAAAAACGATTCCCGCTGATATACAGCTGGCAATTTCGGCTTCAATGCTTGGACTTCTATATCCGTGTGTAGTGCTGGGGTCATCTGCTATTGGAGCACCGCCGCTGGAGTTTACCTGTCCGTAGGCATTTGCAGGACCAGATACCGCAAAGCTAGTACCTCTCCATACTGTAGCAGTCATATTGACATATGGTATTTCATATCCCCAACTGTTAGTGCAGACTGTTGGGCGTTTGTATCCAGTATTAGCGTCAACGGGTTTTGCGTTGTGCCAAAGACGCATTGTTTGTAATGCAAGTAATGGGCTAACGTATGTGTCAGTTAGTGCAGGATCTAATATATTAAATGCATATATTTTTGCTTTTTTAGCCCAACCATTTTTGTTACCAGCCGCAATACTTGCACAGCAAGTACCATGTCCGTCTAAGTCTCCTACCCAACTACCTGTTCCGTTGCTAGAAATAACTCCATAGCTGGCCCAATTTATATCGATAACTCTAGTTCCACCAGTGCCGTCTGTATTTTCTGCAAACTCTGGATGGTACTTGATAATTCCAGTATCTATAACTACAAGGTCAACACCTTCTCCATCTAAGTTGTAAGTAAAGTTAGTAACTGTATTGCTTGAACCAAAATTTTCAGTTAGACTTATACTACGTCCTAAACTCCAATTTAAATCTGTAGCAGTTAACGACGTTTGATATTTTACAAATGTTCCTGTTTGTATAGCGTGTGGTTTTAAAATAATACCAATCTCTTCAGGATCTCTTTCAACATCTAATACTCTAGGATCTTGTCTTATCTGATCTGCTTCTTCTTTGGTTAACAGGTATACACCATTGTATTCACTTTGATGCATAGGATCGTCAGCTACAATTCTTCGTGAAGGAATAAATTCACTACCGTAGTTGCTAACTAGCTCGCTATGTATTGCGACCTTAAATTGCGGATCGTTTACAACTACGTAATATCTGTACTTCATATTAGATGCCTCGTATGTATGAAGCTGTAAAATATGTTGCTGTTGAACTAACTGGTAGTGTCATTGCGCCGCCAGTAGTTTGTGCATAAAATACTTCTAGGAAATCTGAAGATCCATTCATTTGAACTATAGCTGATACTTGAACAGTAACAGCGGCCGCGTTATTTGCTACTCTATTACCTGCTTTGTGTGCCGCACTATTTTTATACAATGCGATTGCTGAGAAACCCGTAGCTGATACACCACCAGCAAGCACACTTGCACTTACTTGATAATATCCAGCAACGTTTGGTGTAAATCTAAAGTTTGACGCAGTGTCGTATAAGCCGCCCGGATCAAAATCTTTTGTTTGGAAGGTAACTTTGGTAGGAGCTACGCCCGAAGCAATAGATTGTGTAGAGCTCAAAGATGCTGAGAATACAGGTCCATAACCAATTAGTGCCGCACCAGTTGCTGTTGTCTGATAAAATCCAGCACCGGAATATATTCTATGTCCAACTCCGACGCCACCGTTGATAATTTGCAATGCACCTGATGTAGTACTTGTTGCTGTTGTGGCATTATTAATTGTAGTTTGACCAGTAATACTACCACCGTTAAAGGTAGTGCTTGTACTGATCGTTACACCGTTAATAAAAATTCTGCCGCCGATGTTTAAGTCTTGAGCAATACTTGCGCCGCCAGGTGTACTGATAGCTCCGTTACCACTAGTACCAATACTAGTACTAGTTGAGTTAGTTACGTTGTTTACAAACAATGCACCAGTAATAGTTCCACCGTTAAACACAGATGCTGTAGTCAATGCCGCACCGTTAAGTGTAATACTACCTAAAATGTTTAACGCACCTGTTAAACCCATACCACCTGTTACTACCAATCCACCGGTATTAGTACTTGTTGACACTGAACTAGTTGAAAGAATTTTTACAGGTACTCCTGCTGTTGCTCCTCGACGTGTAACAGTATCAAAGTTACTTGTTGCACTAATTGTAACGGTACCAGTTGCTGAGCCTACTACAGAAGTACCGTTAGATAAAATGTCAATGTCATTGCCGGCGTCAATTAATCTAACTCCAGTATTCTTAATATTGTAACTTATTTCAGTTGCGGTGCTAGATGCTGTTGTTACTTCTATGCCTAAGTCACCAATTAAAATTGCTTTTGTTAGTACACGACGGCCTCGATCAAACAGACCAATAGTAGTAGCTGTTGAACTAGCAGTACTGTCGGAGCCTGCATTAACTTTTGAACCAACATTTAAATCCTGTGCTGTGGCAATCGAACCAACAACAATCAACGCACCTGTTGTAGTTCCTGTACTGCCTGCCGCACTATTGATATAAACTTGGTTGTTAGTTGAATTACCTCTTTCAGTAATTGTCTGGAGTGTACTAGTATTCCAAATGTACAGCGTACTACCAATTGTAATTGCCTTGGTATCTGTACCAGCTACCGCAGTACCGATTGGAGTTCCCAAGTATGCCTGTGTAACAACCTGTGATCCAGCAACATATAACGAACCACCAACATACATATCTAGACCAACACCCATACCGCCGGCTACAATCACTGCACCGCTGTTGGTAGAATTACTTGCATTTGCTGTTGAATAGAATGTGGCTGTGTTAAAGATTGTTACTTGGCCCTTGTTATCCCACTGAGCACGTAGGGTACCTATACCATCTGCAATACTGATGTAGCCTGTTTGCGTTGCAATAGTGTTGCCACTGTAGCCGCCAATGATAACTTGGTTAGTTGCCGACGTTAATCCGCTACCAGCACCATAACCAATAACAATGTTACTAGTTCCGGTAGTTGCTTGTAAGTTATTGCCACCGATAGCAATGTTATACGAACCAATCTTAGTAGAGTTGTTTGCTATATTATATCCAAGGAATGTATTATAGCTTTGTGGCTGTTGTGATGAAGCATTAATATTACTACCAAATACAGTATTATAAGAACTTGCACCTTGACCAACATATGATTGATGACCAAATACAGAGTTAAAAGTACCTGAAGCCATACCGCTGGCCGCACTAATACCAACTGCTGTATTCTTTGATCCAGATGTTATACCGTTACCTGCATTATAACCAAGTGCAGTATTTTCATTTGAATTTGAATTTTGTAGTGCATTGTATCCAATAGCTGTTTGGTACGAGCCACCGTTGTTAATGTTTAGTGCCCCACTACCGATAGCAATATTATAAGTGCCGCCGCTGTTTTGTGAACCGCTGATCAAAACACCGTTGATAATACTTGCTTCACCGGTAATAATATTCTTACCAATACCTATACCACCCCATACTTGTAGAGCGCCTGTTGAAGTACTCGAAGCAGGAGTTGATGTGTTTACATATAATGTTGTGTTAGTAATAACTTGGCCAACGGCACGTAGTTGTAGATCGTTTGCACTTGAAATAATTGTAACTGCTGTGCCGGTTGTAAAAATATTAGTTGCACTGATTACGCCGTTAACACTTAGGTTACCTGTAATTGTAAAGTTTCCGTTAACACCTAGATCTAAAGAGCCATCTGGGCGAACACTTAAACCGTATCCTGGTTTAACTACACCTAGTGTAGAAGTAGTTGCCGGAGATAAACCAGAGGCATTAACATCAATAGTACCGTCAACTGCGGCCGCTATTGAGTTACCAATTTTTACACCACCTAATAAGAACTTAGTTGCTGTTGTTAGTACTTGTGTAGGAACACTCAATACACCGGTACTATCAATGCTTAAACCAAAACCAATTTTAACACCACCTAGTACAGATGATGTTGCAGAATTTAATGAGAACTGCTGTGCCGCACTAACTTTACCAGTTCCGTCAATTGAAAGGCCGTCACCGATAATAATGCCACCTAGGGTAGCTGTTGTAGCAGATGTTAATGCTTGGGCTGTTGCACCTAGTACACCGTTGCCATCGATTGTTAATCCACTACCAACAATGATACCACCAATACTTGATGTTGTAGCAGGCAATAGAGCAAAACTTAATGTGTTATTAACTGAGATTGTAAGTGTTTTTGTTGCAGGGTTTGTTGTTAAGGTAACGTTATTACCAGCCGCAAAGTTAACAGTATCAGTAGCAGATGTTGCTAGTACTAAACTTTGGCCAGGTACACCGACCTTACCAAAAGCACGACTTGACTGTGCATCTACGTATGCTTTAGTGGCCGCATCATTGGAACCAACTGGGCTTGCCATGTTTACAATACGCTTACCTGTTACGCTTACGTTTGAGTTCGGAGACAATACTAAGTCACCTACTGTCGTAACAATAGATGTTGTCGTAAATCGATCAGCAATTAAACCAGAAGCAGTAACTACTCCGGGTAGTACAATGCTATCACCGTCTGTGGTAATGTTTGTCCCAGTGACTGTGGCGGTATTAAAATAAACAGCAAAAGATCCAGTTGACCCTTTGCCTACATTTCCAGATCCTCCGCCACCACCACCACTACTGTTAATAACAATAGTGTTAGTTTGATCATCAGCATCAATAGTAACGTTATTACCACCGATAAGATTAAGGGAACCAATAACAGAACTTAGCTGAACGTTACCAACGTTAATGTTTAAGAAACCTGGAGTTGCACTTAGCACTCCGTTAACATCAACAGTTAAAAATGCTCCAATTTTAACGCCACCTAACTGATTTGCTGTTGCTGTTGCAATAGGAAAAGTTGTGGGTATATTATCTAAGTCAATGTAACTGCCGCTAAAAGCTACAGTACTTAGACCTTGTCTAGTATAGTTTTTAATGTCACCGACGGTGACTTTTTTAGTACCTAGTGTTTGAGTATCAACTACCGGCAATTGGTTGGCATCTCTGATGTTACCCAGTGCAAGTGTTGGCAGTTGTGATATTTTAATTCCCATTTTTCTATCCTAAATTATATTACCAAGCGCCCGGTACATCGGACGTTGTAATTGGTATTCTTATCCATTTGTTTGTAGCAACACAAAGATACATATACGATCCGTCATATTGTACTTCACCTGGATTTCCTGTATCAGTACTAGCATTAATCGTTCCTGGACCTAGGTCTGTTACCTGACCGCCTGATGTTCCTAAGACTGTACTTAATGTTCCGTCTCCGGCAATCTGTAAACCATTTCCAACAATAATACCACCAACACTCGCAAATGTTGCTGTTGTTAAGGCGGCCGCTGTGGTTTGAACAGTACCGTCACTAAACTTAATGCCGTTTGCTCCTTTAACTTCTAAGTTACCTTGAAGAGTTGCATCACCGGATTTCTTAACAATAAATTTACTAGTCCACCCTGTCGTGGCAATTGGACTGTTATATACTCCAGCATCAAATAATGTTGTGCCTGCGTTACTATCGCCTACAATTCGTAAACTGAAATTAGTTGAGTCTGTTGCTAGGCCTGCGTTCAAGAACTGGTTAGTTCTTAACACTAGGTTGTTGTTTCCGCCCATGTGTAACAAGGTATTGTAGAAACGTGTTGTTCCACTAGTAGGACGAAGTACCAGGTCTGTGTTTAATTCAATTGTTTGAATCTCATTACCCGATAATGTAATATTTCCTGAGCTTCCAACTACCGCACTTAATGTTCCGTCTAGGGTGACTAACAATCCTGGGCCAACTTTAATAACACCAAGTGTTGATGTGGTCGCCGGTTGTGCTGTACCCAATAGTGCTTCTGATACATTAACTGTTCCATCACCTAGCCCAACCAAGCCAGTGCCAAGTTTAATTGTTCCCAATGCTAGGGTAGTTGCAGTACTTGTTGCTGAGAATGCTGATCGAGAAATATTTCCGTTAATATCTGCAAAACTAAGAACAACTTCGCCAGTTCTTCCAGCAACGCTTAAAACTTCTGTAGTCGTACCGTCAATCTTTAACCATGACGTACCGTTGTATAAAATTAAATCTCCAACGTTCCAAACATTAATGCCGTCAATGTTTGTTGTGCCTGCTATACTAACTTTATAATAATATCCTTTTGTTCCTGTGCTACTTTGGATCTGCGGAAGATTTGAACTTGCGTTCCATGTGCCCTGGAAATTTAAACCACCGAGCACAGCTTCGTTCATTTGACTTAATGGAACTTTTCCAGCACCGTCTAGAGTAGCAAGACCACCTAGTGCTCCAATTAAGTTTGCATTTGCGGCAGGATATCCTAGCGCATAATCAATATCAGACTGTGATAATGTTACTTGCCCAGTTCTATAAGGTTGGCTAACACTAGGACGAATTCCAGTAACACCTGTATTGTTTAGAACACCATATTGGTCTGCGGCCAATGCAACGCCAACTCGAATGCCACCTAGTACTACGTTAGTCGCTGTCGGTAATACATAAGCTGTTGCCGCACTAATTGTACCATCGGCAGTGATTGATATTCCTGCACCAGGTTTAATCCCGCCTACTCGAGTCGAAGTAGCAGTTAGCAAAGAACTAACGATAACATGAGAACTGGTATTGTAAATGTATCCAATTCCGTAATGAGTAGATTGGGTGAAGATTTCAGCAACTGAGTCTTTTACTGCGTTAGTATCAAAACCGGTAGTAATTCCTAATAATTCAAAATTCTTATTAACCTTATGGAAGGCTAATCGAAGGCTATCACCGTCTCCTTTATTAGCAGATGTACCTGTATTGATATAAAGTATTGTAGCTGTTGTCATTATTTTAATCCTGCTAATTTTTTCATTTCTGTCATTTGCTCTTCGCTAATTGTTTGGGGTACTTCCACCATTCCGCCGGTTTGTATCGGCAAATCGAGTACGATGGCTCTTAAAAAAGCCAAACTGCGGTCAATTTCTGGCTCAGGTACAGGAGCCGATCTTGCTTCTTTGATCGCTTTTGCATCACTGGTATACTCTGTTAAAATAGTTCTCTGGAGGTTCATACTGGGTATTTATTGCTTTTGTCTCTTGATTAAACCGTTGTGATATGTTAAACTAGTGTGTGTTTTAGCCACCTATAAATAAGTTATCATGAGTGATTGTTTAATTCTAAATACGGACGGAAGTCCAGTTTCAATGCTTCCGCTAAGTGTAGTAACTTGGCAAGAAGCGATAAAATATATGGTACTTAACAAAGCTGTTGTGCTCGAATGGCACGACGAGTGGATTGTAAGGTCTGCACGTTGGGAAACTCCGGTTCCCGCAGTAATTATGGTCAAGGAGTATATGAAAAAGAAAACTGCGATTCGCTATTCAAAAGCGAATGTGTTCTTACGAGACGAATTTACTTGCCAATATTGCGGTGCAGACGTAACTCGTAGATCTGCTACCCTTGATCACTTGATTCCTAGCTCTAAGGGTGGAAAAAGTACATGGGAAAATTCAGTGTGTGCGTGTGGACCATGTAACGCAACGAAAGGTAATAAGTCGGGTTTTAAACCCAAAAAATTACCTTATAAACCTACCTATTGGGAATTGATCGAGAAGCGCAAAAAACTGCCTTTTACTGCTAGCCATCCGAGCTGGTCGATTTATCTAAGCTAGATTTAATCCAATCCACAGCCGAATACGCCGGCGTCCAATTTAACAAGGCTTTTGTATAATCGGCGTCAGCTTTCGTGCTGTGTGCGTACCCTGCTAGTTCAGGTTCTTGGACAGTATTATCGGTATAATAACTAGCCAAGTTGTTTAGAGAATGACTAACTCCAGTTCCGATATCTAGTGTAATCTTGTCTAATTTCTTCAAATATAAAGAATAGAGCACACTAGCGACATCCTCTACATGTATGAAATCTCTCATTTGCGAGCCATCTCCTCGCACTGTTATGGGTTGTCCGTTTAGAGTTTGTTTAAGCCAAGTGTCTAAAACAAGCGGTCCATTGTTGCCGTAAGTTGTAAAAATTCGGGCGATGGTGTATTCTAAATTGTTCTGTCCATACAGTTTTATTATATCTTCTCCGGCCTTTTTAGTCCAGGCATAGGGATTTAACGGACCGTTGCCGTTGCCGTAAACAGAACTAGAACTGGCAAAAATCAAATGACAGTTATACTGAGAACAGCACTTGGCCACATACTCAGTTAGTTCTATATTATCTCGGATATACTTGTCAGTCTCGTACCAACTTGCAGGGATACGCGGCACGGCCGCAAGATGTATAACCACATCAGCATCATACAGGCTAGTTTGAAACTGTACTCGTCCTTCGTGGCTTAGCAGATCAGGCCCCGACTTGCGATCTAGCCCTATAAATGATTTGTTATGTTTTTTGAATACGTTGGCTAGGTTAGTTCCGATGTATCCGTCGGAGCCTGTTATGATGGGGATCATTGGCGGTATACGATTCTGCCCTTGGATAAGTCATATGGGCTCATTTCGACTTTGACTTTGTCACCTAGTAGAATTTGTATTCTATTCTGTCTCATTTTTCCAGAAATATGTCCTAGGATTTTTTGCTCATTCTCGAGCGTAATACGAAACATCGCATTAGGTAGTACTTCATCTACAGTACCAATTAATACGATACAGTCTTCTTTTGACACTTTAACTCACATCTCCTATAAGATAATTTTACCTGATTCACTCAAGTTAATATTCACTACGCACCGAACATCCGATTTAATAGGATTACAGCTTGCGTGAAAATACTTACCAGGAAAAGCAACAGCTCTGCCCATTTTAGGAGAGACTCGTTGTTGTACGGTAAGTTTATCAAATGCTGATCCGTAAGTTTCATTAAAAATTACAGTATCACCATCAGATTCGTTAACATAGTATAAAACAACCCAATGATCAAATTCACCATCTACGTGTGCTGGATTGTATGCGCCTTCTTTAAAATTTCTATTATTGGTTAACATATTACATTTAACTCGAAACAGATTTCGATTTTCCAATCCTAGAGATTTGAATATTGTAATTATAGGTTCTCTAAAATTATCGAAAAAAGGCTCTTTATAAGAGATTTGAGAATTTAACAACAGGTGAGTAAATTGAAAGGAGTCAACAGTATTTTCATCAGGAAAACATTGCCCCCTATTACGATCATCTTCGTAGACATTGCTTGGACCGTAATGCCAGGAAAATCTATAGTCTTGTATAAAATCCCAAAGGCGATCCTGCTCCTCTTTGGAAATAACATTATCCATTACAATTATATTAGACACTTTCGCCCTTGAGCCCACTCAATACCATTTCTTTGGCTCGTTTATCAATGTCAGTCCGTTCGACTTCGAGCATTTTCCAACTAACCATTTCCATATATTCTACAAGGGCGACTCTGCCTTCCTCAGTAAGATGGCTATAAGTCGAACCGGCCGAGCTGTGATAGTAGTACTTACGATCACGGACGAGCTCTGTGAGCCCTCCGTATATAAAATCTTTAATTGCTGATCTATCCATTTTAGAGTTTCTCACCTTTCGCAAAACCGCGGAATCGAAGGAATCGAGGGAACCGGAGGCTATATAGGTCTTCACTATCTTGGCTCCTAGTTGCCGCATCTGCTCGCACTTCAACAATCTGACCAACGATACTACTTCTATCGGACCAAAATTCGTCACGTTGATCATCAGTAAAGCCCGAGCCAACATTGACACGAATTTGTTTCCCATCATCTTCACCTTCACAGATAATAGCACCCAAACGACCTTCATTTTTTCCTGTACCCTCTTCTACGTCAACAATAGCAAGACTAACTTCTATAAATGGTTTCATTTTTAACCAACTAGTGCTACGCTTACACTCATAAGCGGCATCGGGCACTTTAATCATAATACCCTCAAAGCCTTGTTCGATGGCATCTAGATTAAATTGTTTAAACTGCATCTCCCCAACGTAACTATCTAGGTCAACTTCTTCTTGTTTAATTACATCAATATTTCCACATTTATTGAACGCTGGTTTAAACGAACGCAATAGTGCAGAACGGCGTTTTTGCCCCATAACACTTTTACCGTTTTTAAATTCAAAAAGCGGAATCATGTCAAATAGCATCAAGCGGGCATCGCTAGCTTTTACATCATCTTTGCGATGGACTTGTTTCATTAACTCTTGAAAGCTAGAGCTTACAACTTCTCCGTCGAGAACATAGCTTCGACCAAAATCGTCGATGTTAGCCAGTAAAGCGTCAGTAATGTGACTGAAGTTTTCCAATACTTTTCCATTACGTGTGTACTGAACAACAGTTCTGGATTCATAGTCAATGATCGTGATGCATCGTACTCCGTCCAGTTTTGGCTCGATGAGTCGTACACCTGTAATTTTCTTCTCATGGTTTGCTCCGTCGTGTGCTAACATGCACTCAAACACCGGAACGGCGTTTTTCTTAATTTTATTTACAGTTTTTTCTGATACACCGCAACGGAGATCTTTAATAAGAATTCGACGATACCAATCATTCCACTGTGCGCCAGTACTTGCTGACAGGGCTAGTTCAATTGCTGAACGAGCATCGTCTCCTGTAAGTTGGCGAGTACTAAGCAAATGGCATAGTTCTCTAAATGCTTCCCAAGGAAGCCCTTGACCGTCTGGACCGCTGTGTTTAGGAACCTTTTTAACACCAAAGGTTACATAGGGACTTAGAGCAAGATGCAGTCCTTCAAAAAGTTCTGCGTTATCTTTTTCACGTTCAATAATCGCTTCTTTGGCAAGGCGACTGTTATCAGCTTCGAGCTCTTGAATAATTTGGAACATAGGTACCTTTCTATCAGTGTATGTGTATATTATAACTGATTTTTACCAGTTTGTCAAGACCTGAATAACTACTTCTTTGTCCAAACCGTTGGTTAAACGCACTTTTCCTTCCACTCTGGTAGCATAAGTCATTGTAAATGTTGAACGAATGTTACCTTTATCTGTAAGCCAGTGTAAGAATACTTTGGAATCAGGGCTAGGTACCAGGATCGCTCCTTCTCCAAAATTTTGGTCTAGCACAGCACGACTACTCAATTCAATCGTGTTTACATGTAGTTGTTTGAATAACATATTAAGCTAATGGGATCCAGTGATTTTCCCAATCTTCATTTTGGATGTACCGTCCTGGAACAATGTCAAATGCAATGGTTATTCTCGGGCGGTCACTAATTCCCCACGGAATGTTCCTGTGACAATCACCGGCACTAGGACTCATCATCAAAAACCCATCTCGGTTAATGTAGTTTACTAATTGATACTTTTCATCAAATTCTAGTATCGGGTCGTTATTGTACATGTACGGATTTTCTTTGGCTATTTGATAATGTCTTGGCTGTAGCGCATAGCTAGTTTTACTTACATCAACATCAACTCCAAACAGTCCGTGCCATGCGCTATACTTTTCAGTCCAATGATAGTGCCATCCAATGCTTTCGCTAGAGTCGTAAACATTGAGCCAGCTTTGTAAGTAATAAATGTCATCGTCGGGTTTGACCGCATTCCACAAACTGCATATTTCTCTAAACACACCGTGCAACGGTGCAGACGAAAACATAAACAGGTTATAGTTTCCAAACAGATTAGTAGTTAGATTTTCATAACCATTATCTGTTTTTTTATCACCGTATCTAGAAGCTAGTACACTTTTTACACCCATACAGGTTTGACGTAGAGGCGCAATGTCTACATTTGTTTTACGAACTTTAAACCATCCGTCGAGCCACTCAGACTGAGAAGCTTGATCCGCAACCGCATGTGGTCTGGGCATTGGGGTTTTTAATATTAAATTGGGATCCATTTAGATCTTCCTTGTAATCAATTGTTGCACCTGTAAGATATTGCATACTCATAGAATCGATGAGAATTTTAAATTCTCCATGCGGCGATTCGACTGGTATTTCAAAATCGTCTTCGTTTACTTCTTCGTCAAATGTAAACCCGTAACTCATTCCAGAACAACCGCCACCTTGTACAAATGTACGTAACGATAATTTGGGGTTGTTTTCTTCTAGTAAAAGATCGGCGATCTTGTTACACGCAGATTGTGTTATTTCTATCATGATAAATTAAACGCTAAACTAATGCGCTCCGTTGGATTTTTGTTGATACTCACTCGATGTGTTAACCAGCTAGGAAATAGTATAAGTCTGCCTACTGCGGGTTTATATAATACTCCGTCGGCGTTAATACTATCATAAGGGAAACCGCCTGCTAATGCATAGGTGTTAGGGTTTTCAAATCTAATATTACCGTCATTGCCTGTTGTTTGATAATAGTAGCATCCGCTAATTCTGTTGCCTGGATGTTTGTGATCAAACTGAAAGCCGCCTTGCTCTGCAAAATTTAACCAAGAATCATGTAATGTAAATTCCGCTCCTACATATCTTAGCTGTCTGCACCATTCTGCAGACAATTGAAAAATTGCACGTTCTAGATTAACCATGTTGTAGGTTTTGATGTCGTTAACTAATTCTTCTTGTTTAAATGTTGACGAAGTTTTATCACCCCAAGGGGTACCCATAGGTTGCAGTTTAACCTGCTCCACGGTTATCTTTATTTCTTGTTGAATGTCTGCTAGCTGAGATCCTACAAAATCGTGATAGATTACAGGAGTACTAAACCAACTTTCTATTTTCATTGGTGTTTTTCTTTGTAATCTTTTACTGCGGCTTTGATCGCATCTTCCGCAAGTATACTGCAATGAATCTTGACTGGCGGTAGTGCGAGTTCTTCTGCAATCTCACTATTCTTAATGCTTCCTGCTTGCTCCAGCGTTTTGCCCTTGACCCATTCCGTAACGAGCGAACTGCTAGCGATTGCAGAGCCACATCCGTAAGTTTTAAATTTCGCATCTGTGATAATACCATCTTCAACCTTTATCTGTAGTTTCATTACATCGCCACACGCAGGTGCGCCGACCATGCCAGTACCTACATCGGTGTCTTCTTTTGGAAAACTGCCCACGTTTCGCGGATTTTCATAGTGATCAATCACTTTATCTGAGTAAGCCATAGGTGTAAGTTTGCCTGCTAAATATGTTATAGGTATTTATCGCAACATATTATGATCATTTTAACATCTGAAGCAGTCGACCGAGTATCGCAAAACCTAGCTAAAAGAGGCAAGGGCGTTGGTATTAGAATAGGCGTTAAAACTACCGGATGTAGCGGATTAGCGTATGTGCTAGAATACGTGGACGAATACAAGTCCGAAGTAGGTGTTACTAATTATGCTCAACAGGACTTTGTGGTCTTGGTAGGTGCAAAAGACGAACCTTACTTAAATGGACTAACGATGGATTGGGTACGCAACGGCTTAAACGAAGGATTTGATTTTATCAATCCGAATGAGCGAGATCGTTGCGGTTGTGGGGAAAGTTTTAGGGTATAATGGTTTTATAAAAACATTTAAATATGCACATAAATATGGTAGCAATTAGGAAAGCAAAATGGCACAATATACCACAGTTTTAGCGAACGAATTCAATGCTGTAAGAAATACAGTAGCAACTGTGCTGGGCACAGGGTCTAGCACTAGAGGCTACGGCAGTACTGTTGATAGCTATACAGTTGCCGCCGGAGGATCTATTGGCGCCGCCGAATTTACTGCACTGAAAACCGATATCAATCGCTGTTACAGGCACATTACAAACGGTGATGCTACATTAAATTCTGTTGTTACTGGTGGTCAAATAACTTGGGCTAATCTAGTTTCTTATCAAACTGCGGCTACTTATGTGGACACAAATAGAGACACTAACGGTGGTGCCGTAACATCTTCACAAACTTCTAAAGTTTTGCCTGCAGGTTGGGGTAATGCCAGCGGGAATAGAATAGCCACAGCTCTCTTTACTATTACATTTACTAATGCAGAAGCAAAGCGTTACTTTTTCAATCAGAATAGTTATATAACACTTTCAGGATCTGGAGCGGCCACTGGTGGTACTCCAAAAAGCAATGCATTTGGTACGCTTGCTAATGGCGTTTCTAATACCTACAACCGAACCAATTATCGTACAACTGGTGATCCAGGCACACAATCTCAGTATACTGGCACAAGTCCCTATAGCTTGGGAGGTGATCCGGATGGCATGTTTGCAACCATTACTGCTATTGGTGCCAATGTGTTCAACGGTTCCATTCAATGCCGTGACAAGGGCGGAGATGGTAATGTGGCGTCAAATGTTGATATTGATCTAACATTTTATATCAATCTGCTTAACATTTCTAATACTACAGGTATATCAACTTACACGCCGTCTGTTTCTTGGGGTGCTTGGTCATACTCCGCATAACTTACAGATTAATTTAGGATTACATAATGGCACAATATTCAGTAGTTTTAGCAAACGAATTCAACACAGTTAGAAATGCTGTTGCAAACGTGTTAGGCGTAGGTTCTGGTAACAAAGGTTACGGTTCTCCATTAGCCAGTTACGCAGTAAATGTCGGCGACAAAATACAATCGGCTGATTTCTTTAATTTAAAAACAGATATGGATGCTTGCTACAGGCATATTGTTAACACTGACTCAGTAGGAACAAACCCAGTTGGTCAGAAAGGCTTGGTCACTTGGGCAAAATTTGTAGAGTTCCAAGTTGCCGCAAGTTTTATTAACACTAACTCCGATACAAATGGCGGCGCTAGACAAAATGTAGGACCTGATACAACAACTTTATCAAGCGGTTGGGGGAATAAAAGCGGTAATAGAGTGGCTAGCATGAGCGGCAATTTCACGTTCCCAAGCGCCAATGCTGTTCGTAATTATTTTAATCAAAATAACACTATAACAGTAGTAGGAAGCGGAGTAGGTGGTACTGGAGATCCAAAATCTGATGCTTTCAGAAGCATGGCCTCTTCTATTAACTTTACCTATACACAAACAGATTTTAGAGCAGGAGTGAATAAAGTCATCACTGCCGACAGTCCAACAAGTCCTTATAGTGCCGACTTTGTGAAGGTAACAATCTACACCCAGTCAGGTAATCTACTGCCGTTCAATATTACCTGTAACGATACCGGCGGCGACAATAATGCGGCATCTAATGTGTTAGCTGGCCTTTCTTTTGCTATCAGTCGACTACTGTCCAATACTCCAGGTATAACTGTAATCAGTCCTACGGTAGATTTTGGTACTTGGGCATATTCAGCGTAATCCTGTGAATTACCGTACAGCGTTCACACAGCAAACAAAGATACTTGATCAAAAATTTAAAGATCAATGCGTTGTGGCATGGAACGGAGGACTGTTCTTAGTCACTCCAGAATTTCTAGCAGGACTTAAATTAATCAAACAGCCTGCAGAATGGGTTTTGGATATGAACCAAACCCCAATATGGATTCCCCAGGTTGAATTTTTTTATGAACAAGCGTATAATGTTTATTATACAGCCTTGTCTGATTACGGTACTGCATTTAGCCAATTAAAATCGCAACGGTCTGTTGAAACAATACTGGACCTATGACTCAGGGAATACTATTATTTGCTCACGACAACGAGCAAATACAATACAGCCTCCTAGCCGCTTGGCAAGCTAGACGAATACATAAATGGTTGAACAAACCAGTCAGCCTTGTCACAGACGCCAATTCGCTTGCTGTACTTCGACAGCACGATCTAGAACAAGAGTTCGATCACATTATCCTGTCGGATGCCGATACAGATCAACAAAAACCCTATACTGATAGATTGTTAACTTTTAAAAACATCAATAGGATCCATGCATTCGAACTAACTCCGTATGATGAAACCCTAGTAATAGATACAGATATCGCTATCCAATCCGATAGGCTAAACATTGTTTGGAATAATGCAGAGGATTATCTTGTTTGTAGGAATTGTAAAGATCTGCTCAATAGAAACTGGTCGGCATTGAAATACGTGCATAACACAGGTATAGAATTCTACTGGGCAACACTATTCTATTTTAAAAAGAATCCAACATCGAAAAGATTTTTCGATCTGTGCGCCCACATAAAAACCAACTATACAGACTATATTAAAGAATACGGCATACGAGATTCTTATCTACGTAACGATCATGTCTGGAGTATAGCTGTACATGAGCTAGGGGGCAAGTCGATCCCCACTTCACTTTGGTACTCTATAGATAAAGATACTATATCTAATATGAACCAGAATGCTGTCGTAGTTAACGGAGTAAAAGTACAAGGTCAGGATGTTCATATTATGAATAAATTCAGCCTAATGGAATATGCTAGAAAGGAATTGGGCTGTGAGTAAAGGATACATTATATTTGCTCATGGCGAGAAATTTGTCAACATGGCGCGGTTGTTAGAGCGTAGTATAAAAGCGACACAGACTATCAACAATGTAACTGTGATAGAGTGCGGGGCCGATATTATGTTAGAACGTACAAGAGCATACGAATTAAGCCCTTATGATGAAACTGTGATTCTCGATGCGGATATGTTATTTTTGGACAACATCGATCATTGGTGGGATCATCTCGCCAAGTTTCCTTTACTAATAACAAATAAAGTAAGAGACTTTAGAGACAATCAAATTACCAACAGTCCATATCGCATCACGTTTGTTAGTAACAATTTACCAAGTTGTTATACTGCATTTGCCTACTTTAATCGCAACTCTCAAGCAGAAGAATTTTTTAGAGTATTAAGGCAGATAGTTGCCAATTGGGACGAGTGGTCTTGGAGGTATACTCCGGTTAATAGACAAGCACACCCTAGTATTGATATTGCCATGGGCATTGCAGTAGCCTACATGGGAATACATCCATTTACTCCTTTGGATTATCCTACATTTACCCATATGAAACCGGAAACATGGAGAACTTACCAAACTCTGAATGTTCATCCGGGTCAAGTAAAAATAGGTAATTATGTACAAACAGGCATTTTGCACTATGTAGACAAAGATATAGTTGACGAACTTGCATCAGTGTTTTAATTTATTCTGATTAGGAGATAATATGAAAGTAACCAAAATCCCAGGATTGGGTAGATTTGGAATCTTTATAGATGATGTAGACTTTACTACTATCACAGACGACGAGTGGACAGAGATTGGAAAACTTCATCTACAAAATCTAGTCACTATTATACGTGATTGCAAACTAACTTGGGACAAGCAAACTGATTTTTGTACAAAGTTTGGTGATACAAGATACGGTGTCCGTTACCTAATACTTAAAAAATACCCTGGCAAAACATTCACCCAGGTAGCACAGTTAGCTATGCAAGATGATCCTAGCGTAGACGAAATTGACCGCATTAGATTAAAAAGTATATTCAACATGCAAGAACTAACACCCGACGGGAAACATGTTATGCGGGTCACTGGCAAGCGTGACGAAAAAGGCAATGCCTTAGGCATGTTTGCGGAAGGTGAGTTATTGTGGCATAGTAATGAAAGTGGTACATTGACATTTACACCAGGTGTGGCATTGTTAGGGGCAGAGAACATGATTGGTTCTAGCACAGGATTTTTAACCACTCCCGATTATTATGAAAATGTTAGCAATGCATTTCGAAGTGAATTAGATGAAATGATTCTAATACATAGATTTACGCCCGGACGTATCAATCCCGGACTGCGCATGGAGCAAGACGAAGTCATGCATGCCAATATGTGTCCCGAAGATGATATCGAAATTCCTATCGTTATGCGTAGCCCAGGTGGTATTATTGGATTACATTATAGTGCTAATACTATCTACGGTATTAAGGGAATGACTAAAGAAGAAAGTGATAGTGTGTTTGCAGAAATTGATAAAGAATTGTTTGTAGACAAATACATTTACGATCATTGGTACAAGAGCAACAATGATTTTTGTTTGTTTGACAACAGCATTACATTGCATCGCAGGCTTGGAGATATTAAAGACAGATTGTGTTATCGTATTCAACACGATTATAGTAATTTACAAGAAGGATTCTGGCAACCATACTTGCACGAACCAACTGCCAAAAAATATGAAGAGGAAATCAAATATTATGTCAACTTGGCAGGTATTAAAGGATTTAAAATGCCAGATGGGACTCGCTCCCCTATAGCAAGAGACTTAATGGACTATCAAGAGTATTTTAAAATCGAACTATCTGAGATTGAAATTATTAATTTCAAATCGGGTTACTGGAAGTTTGAAGATTTTATCGTGGTTAACGGTGAACTACAAAAACAAGGAACCTAATGAATTATCAAGAGCATTTTAAAATCGAACTATCTGATATTGAAATTGATAATTTCAAATCAGGGTACTGGAAGGTTGAAGATTTTACAATAGTTGATGGCCAACTTCATGCCCTAAACCCGTTAACTATCGATCTATACGAAGGACCGGCGATCGTAAATAAAATTAATCTTAGCGAAATAGATTGTATATTCATTAGCTACGACGAACCCAATGCTGATCGTAATTGGGCGGACTTGTTATCTAAAGCACCTTGGGCAAAACGTGTACACGGAGTTAAAGGCAGTGATGCCGCACACAAAGCGGCCGCTGAACTTAGTACTACTAATAGATTTATTACTGTGGACGGGGATAACATCGTTGATCCAAAATTCTTTGACGTTGAAATAAACTTTGCAGGAACAGATTTAGAAGACAAACAACTATCTTGGTGCGGTAAAAATATCATTAACGGTCTAGTCTATGGCAATGGCGGATTAAAGTGTTGGACTAAGGACTTTGTGTTGGGCATGAAGACACACGAGCTAGCAGAAGACCCTGCATCACAGTTAGATTTCTGCTGGAACAATAGATACAAACAAATGGCTAACTTGCATTCTGTTAGTTATAACAACGCAAGTCCTCTACAGGCGTGGCGAGCAGGATTCCGTGAAGGTGTTAAGATGACACTGAACAACGGAGTTAAACAAAATTTTATTAATCCTAAACATCAATTAGTCCGACGCAACTATCAACGATTGCTGATATGGTGTAATATAGGATCAGATGTAGATCAAGGACTTTGGGCAATATACGGTGCAAGACTAGGATGTTATATGACTAACTGCACTGACTGGGATTATCTGCAGGTACGAGACTTTGATTATCTCAATGAGTTGTTTAAAGAGAAATCTTATAACGATCCATTAGAACAAATTGTAATGTTGGGCAAGCAGTTAAATTTAAAACTAGGATTACCTATGCAATATTATAGTCCGGAACAGAGTCGATTCTTTAAAGAAGTTTGGGTCAACCCGCCTAGATACGATCATATGGTTAAAGAACTAGATACTAATTGGGATTTACTTGATCTATGACTATAGAATTCATCAAAGCTAATGAGAAGTCACCAGTAGTAGAATTTGACTATCCTGTTGACGATCTACAAGTGCTATTTGCTAACTACCCGGAGTGGGGATCAGAGGATAACATTAAGGGGCTCGAATATAAAGAATTAGATAAACGACTTATTCTTAAGAGTAATAAAATACATAATTCAGCTTTTAGTATTTTTAAACAAAGAATGGAGGAATCTAAACTTTCGTTAGTCAATCAGTTCTTAGATATCGACACGGAAAAAAGGTGGCCAGATATTCCGATCCCAATAGCCAGGCAAATTAACATTTATTTTGCATTAATAACAGATCTAAAAGGCTATAAGATGGATCAACATCTTGATAATAGATCTGTCTATGCGGCAGGATACTTAAACGTATTCGATAACGAATCACTAACTGTAGTAAGTTCAAATAAAAAAACATTTTTTGGAAAAACAAAAGAATCTCAGTACCGCGCACCTGGGAAGAAAGGTAGAGGCGTTATTTGGTTAAACACAGAAAACAGCAGGCATTGGGTAAACAAGGTATCTCAAGATAGAAAGATACTAATGATGAGTTTCCAAATAGTCCCTTGGGAATAACATGAAGATAATCGATTCTAACCTAGTTAAATCTACTGATTGGTCGAGCGACCAAGTACTGAGTCAACTGTGTACAGATGAAGAACATTTTATTGTTGTTAATCCAGAATTAGATCCTTCGATACTAAAATTAATTGATATAGATATCCAATTAACTGATAACTGTATCAAATATAAAATCGGTGAAGGCTGGATCGCTAAACGGTTCCCGAAAAAGTGGAACGGACATGTACAAATCGTCCAGCTAAGATTAACTCCGCATCTTATCGAGGCAAACAAATATGCCATAGTAAATTCAAAGATATTAGACTATAAGGTTCCTGCTTGGGATCTGCCTTACAAGCACGTATGGACTTACGATACTTCGTTAACTGGTGGGCAAGAAGTCGATGCGGTAACTGTATCCTATATAGAATCAGCTAGCGGACGAAAAGTTATCGGAGTTGCTGATACTGAATACATCAACAATCGATTTGATGTTATATTTTTAGTTTATAATGAAACAACTACAGAAGATAACTGGAAAAGATTATACGCTGTATGCCCTAGAGCCAAAAGAGTGATCGGTGTAAAAGGAATTTATAATGCCCACATCGCGGCATCTTTAATCGCAGAGACTGATATGTTTTATGTAGTCGACGCCGATGCGTATATTAAAAACTTCCAATTTGACTATGTTCCTCCTATCCAAGATAGAGAAACAGTTCATATATGGCACAGTCATAATCCTGTTAACGGATTAAAGTATGGGTATGGGGGAGTTAAGTTATTCTCTAAGATACACTTTCAAGATGTAAAGGACAACGTCATTGATGTATCAACTAGCGTAGGTCCAGTTAAAGTCATGCCTACTATTGCATGTGAGACTAGGTTTGATACTGATCCATTTAGCACATGGAAGAGCGCATTTAGAGAGTGTGTTAAACTTAGTTCAAAACTTATTACAAATCAAGACGACAAAGAAACAGAAGAAAGATTACGTACTTGGACCACTGTAGGATGTGAGTATTCTATAGCTGGTGCTTTGGCAGGTGCTAGTTACGGCAATGCAAACAAAAACAATATTGTTGCCCTTAATAAAATAAATGATTACGATTGGTTGTCTAGCAAGTTTACGGAAGAACGCTCATGCACATAGACAAAGATGCTTTCAGCAGTGGACAGATAGGTAGCAAAGTCTGGCTCTGTGAAGAACTAGAAAAAACAGGTTGGGAAGCTAATCATGTTTACCTCTACGGCGGATGGCATGCTATGACTGCATTCTTGTTGCTGTCTCGTGGTAAATTTAAACTACACAAAATTCGTAGTATAGATATCGACCCTAGTTGCGAACCTATCGCAGATATGATTAACGAGAATTGGGTATGGCAGAACTGGAAGTTCAAAGCGATCACAGGTGACTGCAATGCATTTCAAACAGAGTTTAGAGGACTAGTAATTAACACCAGCACCGAACACTTTGAAAGCATGGATTGGTTTAATAATCTTAGTAAAGGGACCAAAGTTGTTCTACAAGGCAACAACATGGAACACGGTGATCATGTTGGGAATGTATCTAGTTTAGAAGAGTTTAAGGAAAAGTACCCGCTGAGCGAATATGTATTTGCGGGCGAAAAGCAGTTTGTTTACCCAGATTGGGAATTTACTAGGTATATGACTATCGGAGTCGTTTAACTAGCGATAGTAATATGCCAGGGCCAAATCTCAACAGTATGTTCAGTAACATCTTCAAATAGTTGAGACCACACTCGATCTTCACAAACAGGTGGAAGATAGAATAGTTTTTCTTTGCCGTCTTTGATAATTTTAATCTGAATTGAATGATCTAATTTATTCATATAGAGTGTTCCATTTTGCTGATGCGCGGGCAGTCCAGTCATCGAGGAACCATTCTGGTATAGCAGGTCCGAACCATCCGATCAGCATTTGACCTAATTTAATAGATGCTGTAATAACGTTGTAAGGAGTTCGATTCCACGTATCAAAATTATTAATAAAATAATAACCTCGATCGTCTTTCATAACCTGTCTAAAAGTTATATCTGGAATTCTCGGATCGTTATATTCTTCTGCAACTTTAATAATTGCTAACATAGCATCATAATATATGTCAATAACATCGTTTAAAAAATCAGGTAGTGCGGCAGGATTAGAAAAAACCTGATGAGTAGTTAACTCGCCTACGCCAGCGCCCGGTCTCATCCAATGAGTATAATCCCAAGATTCGCTATTGATTTCAACTTCATCTCTAAACAAAGGAACATCAGTTCTAAACAACTTACTGTTTACTCCTTCCAAATACCATAATTGAAATTTTGTCCATTCATCTATGGTTCCATCCTTTCTTAGGCAATAAGTATGCCCGGTCACACAGTTATTGAACATAACTCTTTCTTTTTTAACTTCAAAAAAACCTGTGTCTGTCCATTCGAGTACAACATCTTTGTTAGGCGATATTAACAAATTAGTATTTTCAGAATCGTCAGAATTCCAAATATCTTGTTCAATGCAGGATTGTAGTTTTTGAGTTAATATATCGATCATACAGCTATTTATTCAGAATGCAATCAAGTAGTTATGTTTGTACTTAAATATTAACATGGAACAACAAATACAATTTTTCAAGAATGTAAAAGATAGATTAAACACCGTAGGGCCTGGTTATTGCACTATGAAATGGTTACATCAAACTTTGTATTTGCATACAGGGGACAATCACAGTTGCTACCACCCTAAACCACACCATATTCAACTAGAAGAAATTGCAGTAAACCCAGCGGCGTTACACAATACTGCACACAAGAAAGAACAACGCAAGCAGATGCTAGAGGGCGAGCGTCCTAAAGAATGCTACTACTGCTGGAACATTGAAGATTTGCCAGGAGAACACGCTAGTGATAGAGTGTTGCACAGCGGCGGCAATCCTTGGGCAGAGCAAGCCATTGAGAAACTTGCACAGTTACCTTGGGATGCTGATATAAATCCAAAGTATCTGGAAGTAAGTTTTGGTAACAACTGTAATTTCCGTTGTGGTTATTGCGGCCCGCAGGCTAGCACAATGTGGATGGAAGAAGTTAAAGAACACGGTGATTATGATATCACTCATCCGCAATACAGCATAGATTTTTTACAACATGGAACATACTATGGACCTAAGGACGATAATCCTTACATAGATGCTTTCTGGAAGTGGTGGCCTAGCCTACGCAATGATCTGCACACCCTACGTATCACCGGTGGAGAGCCGTTGATGAACAAAGGGGCGATGCAGTTCTTTGAACTATTAGATCGAGAGCCTGCACCCAACTTAGAAATTAGTATTAATAGTAACTTGGGTGTGAGTTTTTCCAGAGTCGATAGGCTTATTGAACAAGTTAAGAAACTCACACAAGAGAAGAAAATCAAAACTCTCAATGTGTTTACATCTATAGACAGTTGGGGAGCGCAAGCTGAGTATATGCGCACAGGATTAGACTGTGCTCACTGGGAGCGCAATATGTTAGAAATTGTAAAGATGAAGAAGCGAGTAAACTTCATGTGTACATTCAATGTTCTGTGTGTAACCAACTTCCAAAGCCTGTTAGAGAAGGTAGTAGAATGGCGCAAAGAATACGGCGCTGACTTATTTCATTTAGATATACCTTATCTTAAAGACCCTCCGCATTGGATGATCAACATCCTTACTCCGGACTTCATGCCTTACATGGATCGTACTCTCAAATATATGGAAGACAATGCAGAGTGGTTTGAACTATCAGAAATTGTTAAGTTTAAACGTGTTACCGAGTACATGAGAACTAATCCAGTTGATGCAGACAAGATACGTAGAGGTCGTAGGGATTTCTATGTGTTTTTTACAGAGAACGATCGTAGATTAGGTACTAACATGTTGGAACTATTTCCAGAGTACAAAGATTTCTACCAGTTATGTAAGGAAACCTATGAGTCCGGACAATAAGAAAACTTGGTGCATAAATGCGTTCCATAGTTTAAGCGCAAGCAACGATGGTACTACTCGCCCCTGCTGTATGTACGTTAGTCAAGACCCGGACGCAAAATATGTCCTAGGCGACAAGACGATAGAGCAACATCTTAATCATCCTGAGCTTCTACAATTACAAGCTGACTGCAACAATGATGTACGCAATCCAGGCTGTGTCCGTTGCTGGGAAGAAGAAGACGGTGGCGGCGAAAGCAAACGTATTAGAGATAACAAACGTCTTGACCAACAACAAGGTCTAGTCTACTTTGAAGCTAGCCTAGGTAATCAATGTAACATACGATGTAGGACTTGCGGACCGCACTCGAGCAGTCAATGGATCGACGAGGGCTTTGAAACACAGTACAATAAAATTCTAAGCATTAAGAAGTATCAAACCCATATTAAAAAATTCTACAAGAGCTTCGAAGATGAAAGCGCATTCTGGCCGGACTTGGAAAGCCATCTGCATACTATAAAACATCTAGAGTTCTACGGTGGCGAGCCTTTTATGAGTAAAAAAATGTGGGGCATTCTAGAGCTTGCTGTTGAAAAAGGTTATGCTAAAGATATAGAAGTACACTATGCTACTAACGGAACCCTGTGGCCTAAGCAAACAGAACTATGGCAACATTTTAAAAAGGTATCTGTACATTTTAGTATAGATGGTACAGACCGGCAATTTGAATTCATGCGTTATCTGGCCGACTGGGAAGTGGTTAAGGCCAACATGGCCAAATCTAGGACACAAGCAGGCAATTTAACACTAGGATGGTTTATTACTTTAAGTAATTTAAATGTATACTATCTACCAGAGATCATAGAGGAGTTCCGCAAGAACTATAACGGGTTTGGTTGTTTCTTAAATCTAGTACATGCTCCAAGACATTTTAATATCGGCATCATGCCTGAGGATGTTAAACAGGAAGTCGTTAAAAAACTAAAGACTATCCCGGAGCCAACAAAGCCCGAAGAAGATTCTATATGGAGACAGCTACCGGGCATAGTTGGGTTTATTGAAAACGGTATACCGGATGCAAATATGTGGACTAAGTTCTTAGAAGAAATTAAAGTACACGATGAATATAGAAAGCAGGACTATACACAAGTGTTTCCTGAGTTTGCAAGAATTATAGGATTGACCAATGACTGATTTTTGGAAAACCAGAGAAGTAAGACAAATACACATTGAGCTGACCAATGCCTGTAACGCGGCCTGTCCAATGTGTGTAAGGTTTTTTAGAAACTCTCCGTTGCCTCGCCCCGATCTAACAATACAAGAAATAAAACTAGATAAGTTCAAAGAGTTCTTTCCTCCAAAGTTGTTATCCGGTCTAGTTAAGATAATGTTCTGCGGAACACAGGGCGATCCTTGCATGGCCAGCGACACCCTAGAGATATGCGAATACATCCACAAGCATACAAAAACTTCTTGGTGGAGGAAACGAAAGAGCGAGTTCGTACTGCAAATACACACCAACGGAGGTATGCGTAACCCTGAGTGGTGGGCAAAGCTAGGGGCAGTATTTGCCAAACATAATCAAAAGAGTTTAGACTGCTGGCGTGTGGTATTCAGCATTGACGGCCTAGAAGATACTAATCACCTATATCGAAGAAATGTTAAATGGAAAAACTTAATGGCCAACGTCAAGGCATTTATTGATGCAGGTGGCAATGCTGTATGGGAGTATCTAATATTTGAACACAACGAACATCAAGTTGAACAAGCTCGACAGATGTCCAAGGACTTGGGTTTTGTAATTTTTGTTCCTAAGAAGGCTTTAGGAGTAGACAATGGTAAAGAACTCAAAGCATTGAATGCCGTTAACAAAAACGGTGAGATTGAGTACACTATCAATGCTCCTAAGAATCCCGAGTATAGGAATTTAAAAGAGCCTACAGGCGTAGTAGAAACAGGCATGCTTCCATTTACCTTTGACGAATATAGAGAACTCAAGAAGACCAAATCAAATGACAACTATTCGGACAAGGTCAACAAGGTCTACGAAATCATCAACAAGGAAAATACAGAAAAATTTGATGCCTGCGAAGTAAAGTGCAAGGCCAACATATTCAACGAAGACAAAGAAATATTTGTTGATAACTTTGGCAGAGTATTACCTTGTTGTTATATAGGAACTCACATCAGCGGAGTTTTTACAGACTATCAAAGTTTACAATTACACAAACATATGAGCGACTACGGGTGGGATCATTTTGATCTTAATAAACATAGTTTAACGGAGATACTAGATGCAGGCCATCTAGATCGAGTATTTGCCGACTCGTGGACAAAACCCAGCGTTAAAGAAGGTAAGATGGCCTACTGCTCCAGCATCTGTGGAGAGGAGAGTCGTATTGATCGAGTATATTTTAATAGATTGAATAGTATGCATCAGGAGAGCAAATGATTGTCGCCTAGCACAACCGTAAAATAAATAATTTCCTATATGAATCCACTGTCTTTAAACACTGATAATTTTTATCACAAGGTATATCACGAATCGTGCGCTGAATTTGAAGAAGTACGAGAACTATGCTTGAGTGAGGATAACTGGCTTCGAGAAATTTATACTCCAAAATTTTTAGTTTTAGAAAAGCATGTAGGGTATGTGGTAATTTATGATAAAATTACACACGAACCAGTTGGGATGGGAGGACTGTTCAATGACGGTCGATATCCATCCAATATTGCTATACACATGCACCGGACATACCTATTTCCTAAATATAGACAAAGAAGTTTTCGAGGAATGATCGATGTGTTCAATCTAGCAAAGGTTCATGTAATGACCCCACTAAATGCGATCAAACAGTTCGATGCATATTTCCTAACAATACAAGCTCGTGAAAAGAAAGAATCAGCAGGATGGTGGAAAGTGTATCATACTGCAATATCTAAAGCTATTCCTGGTTTTAAAAAGGGAGAAGGATACATCCAAACCTGTCCTTATGATGTGCAAAAATGCTGGCAATATCATGTATATTATGAACATGTTCCAGGAACATGGGCGTCCTGGGACAAGCGATCCATCACTGAAGAAGAATGGCAAAACATGCCAACTGGAGACTAACACAATGACCGCAGAAACATTTTATCATTCCTTAGATTTCGATCTCTCTCCGAAAGCTAAAGAATGGGTATTAGATAGATACCACGAAAAATTTAAAGAAAAATTCTTTCATCACGACGATACATCAGAACTGTTTTCACAACAAGCACAAGATGAATGGCATTCAAGCATAGTAGGTACTGAAATTAAAGATTTTTTAAGAACCTATGGCTGTGATACCAGCATGGCAGGAATTACTACATTTATATGTAACAGAGACGAATATTATCCAGGAAATCCACATATTGATATCTTGTGCAAAAGCCTTATCAATAAAGTTTGGGGTACAGATTATACCACAGAACGAGTTATCAAGACAAGATTAAACATCATGGTACTAGGTAATCCAGAGGACGAAATGGTGTGGTGGGAACAATTCCATTATGGCAACCCGTTACTAGCAGATGTTGACTATATCGATCTAAGTACTGGATTTCCGTTTACCTGTAGAAATGTTCCGGGTAATGATAAAGCAGATAGATTAAAATTTGTCGGAGAGCCTAGTCATATTGCAAAAAATATACTAACACCTTCTGGGTTTGTTAAAACAGATTGTACACATACTGTAAATTGTAGTCCTACTCCTAGACTAATAGTAACAGTTCCATTGGATAAATCAATTGACGAAATTCTATCATTCACTAACGTTTAATTTTTCTAACAACGCCATGGGATGGGTGTTGGATCGATATAAAGATCGATTAACGGGCAACATAGGACATAACACTGATCTGACTCAGTACTCTCCGGAAGCACAGGCTGAATGGCGTAACAGCATCGTAGGCCGAGAACTAAATGCTTTTTTAAATCAATACGGATGTGATACTGAATTTGGTGGGATTAATGTTTTTATGTGTACGTTAGGTAATCCAGATCCACATATTGATACAAAAGTTGATCCTAATACCGGAGCAGTCTATAGAATACGGTCAAGGTTAAACGTTATGATTATGGGAAATCCAGGTAATCCTCTAATTTGGTGGGGCGGTTTTGAGTATGATGACCCTAGGATAGAAGAAACTAAATTTCTTGCACCTAACGGACGAGAATATACCAACAAGAGTGTGCCGGGCGGAGACACACAGGGACGATACGCTTTTCTAGGAGCTCCTGAGCTAGTAGCAAGAAACGTATACACACCTAGCGCATTTGTCAAAACAGACTGTGCTCATACTGTGCATTTTACTCCGGGACCTAGATTGATAGTTACTGTTGCCCTTAATAAATCTATTGAAGAACTGCTAGAATACCATCCATAATCTAATATGTTTAAATTTAATGAATTAAAACAGATACATCTTGAGATTACTAATAACTGTCAAGCCAGTTGTCCTCAATGTCAGCGAAATATACATGGCGGACTAGCTAATCCATTGATAAAATTATCTAGCTGGTCTTTGGAACAGTTTAAAAGTATTATGACTGAGGATGTACTGAATCAAATTGACAAGTATTATTTCTGCGGTAATTTTGGTGATCCTTTACTAAACAATGATCTAATCGCAATGATTGAATACTCTGTGTCTGTTAATCCCAATTTACACGTATGGATCTATACCAACGGAAGCCTTAGATCTAAGGACTGGTGGCAACAGTTAGCCAAAGCTCTGCCAAAAAATCATAGGGTAGTTTTTGCTATTGACGGATTAGAAGATACACACAGCTTGTATCGGGTAGGTACTGACTTTGATAAGATCATAGATAATGCTTACGATTTTATACAAGCCGGTGGTGTTGCTGAGTGGGCATTTATTCGATTTAAACACAATGAGCATCAAGTTGCCGAAGTCAAGCAATTAGCTAATGAGTTGGGATTTGAATCATTTTCGATGAAGGACAGCGGCCGTTTCTTCTTTGATCCAACTTTTCCTGTTTATGATAAAAATGGGGATACTACCCGACTTCTAGAGCCAAGCGGTTACAGCGAAATTAAATTTATCGATCGAACCACTATAACTAATTTTCGAGATATTGCAAAAGAAAGTGTTATTGAATGTAAATCGATGGAACAACATGAAATATACATTGATTCATACGGTCAGGTATTTCCTTGTTGTTATATAGGACTAATACCGTATATACCGGTAGATACTATTGCTGGCATGACTCAGATTAGGTTGCAAATGTTAAATGAATATCACACCCTAGTCGAAGCTCTAGGTGGTACTACATCACAAAATGCTTATCACTACTCTATTAAAGATATTATCAATAGTGACTTGTATCAAAACACCTGGGAGAAATTTTGGAATAACAAACAATTGACCATGTGTGTAGTAATGTGTGGGACGTCATCAAAGATATCTAAGCCTAATGAAATGTTTGTTGAACGCAATAACTTTTAGATAGTTCCTGGATCAACTAGCCCTGCTTGAGCAAATCCCCAATTACGTTCATTACAACCGTTGCAGGTATTACATTTGCCTATTTCCAATATTGAACAACTATGTGTAAGATAAAACAAGGCTTCCTGTTTATTACGTACTATTAGATCAATTATATACCCTTTAGTTAAATCTTTAAAAGGCAGTTTGATTATATCTGTCTCCTCGGCTGGTGGTGGCTCGTATCCAATAGTGTGTTCAGGACGCTGTGCAATTATACCGCCATATAAGCGTGTAAATCCCATGTATTGGGCACTCTGAGCTCCAGACAATACTTGAAGGTGTCCGGGCAAAGTAGGATCTCCGACAAGTATAGGATCAACATAGGGCATGTTAAATTGAGAGTGAACGTGTGCCACAGCGAGCTTAGAAAAGTAACGAGAGCCCTCTGTCCTGTTTACCACGAATGGAGATATTTGATGAGCAACCCCTTGTTCAATCGAAGCCTTCAGTATGAGATAGTATAGGATAGCACTATCTAGCCCACCGCTGACAAAAACAGCAATTTTAGTAGGAGTATCAGGCAATGCCAGCTCAACGACTCGTTGTTCATTAAGAATGTTACAAATAAAATTCATATGGGTATTTATATTAATTAAATACGCTGTTAATAGTAAAGGATTGATATGAATATAGTAGTAGTTGGAGGCGGTCAGCCTGGTAAATTTGGTAATGACTTTTGCCTACGTGCAAGACAAGAAGGCCATAATGTTTTTATACTATCTCACAAAGATTATGGAACAGGCGATCCTCAGCATCTATATGCAGATCATTCAGAACGCCAGTATATGGTTGAAGCATTCAACAAGCTAACTGAATCTATAGATAACATAGACATTTTTGTATTCAATGGACGCATGGATGGATACGCCTCCATGTCTAGAGACTTTACATCTACAGCAAAAATTACTTCTGTTGGTTGGCATACTAATCTACACTTTACCATAATACTACCCCATATATTATCAATAGAAGCACTAAAGAAAATGTCCAAAGGCAGTAAGATAGTGTTCCTAACTACAGGCATGGCATTAAAATTCGATCGTACTGATTATACAGCAATGGCAGGGTATGCAGGATTAAAGGCCGCTCAAATACATCTAATGGTAGCACTAGCCCATCATAATGACAAAGGAGCCATTGCTAGTTCAGTAAGCCCGCATTTCCCTTATGAAGATCGGCAGGCTTACCTTAAAGTATTCAACAAAGTCTATGATTATATTCTAACGTTTGACGAAAGTAAAAACGGCTGTGTTGAAACTATACACTAACAGTTATTTTTTATTGCGGGTGATTATTGCTAATCTTGTTGCTAGGTATCGAACAAGGTCGCCTAGTGAGTAATATATTCTAGTTGCTTCAGCTAGAACATTTGGTATTGCTACCATATGAAAGTCTCCTGTTATTTCCCATCATAGTCCTTTACTATACCACCGTGTATTTCGCTTTGACCCTTGGCGCCTTTCTTGCCGCGGAGATGTACTCCACTGCCGTCGTCGCCTTGTTTACCATTACCATCGGTATGGTCACTGTCATGTGCTAGATACCCTAGGCTCACACATTGTCCATAACGGACATTGCTAAGACTACGCCCACCTTTGCATTGACTGCGGGTGGGGTTGGGGATATTTTTTTCTGATATGAATTCACGAGCTCTCATATCAATATTTAGCGGTTTGCTCGTTCTGCATAGAAATGATGTCCGCCTATTTTAGCCACATGCTCTTTTTGTTTAGCCCATGTAGGTTTAACAAATACGTTGTGGAACCATTTGGCTTCTCCGTATTTGTATCTATAATCAGGGTACGCTGATTCGTTAACCAATAGCTCTCTAGCTACGTGTAGACTTTCGATCCAACGCTCGTCATCTTTCTTAGGGAGAGATACCTTTGTACAATTCCAGCTGAATTGGCATACTGTACGATTTTCGTAAACAGTAATTGGCTCTCGCTTAACTTCTGTTGTTAAGAACTTATTCACGACAGTTTCTTTATATACTGTACGTGGAACAGAGGTAGTTAATTTTTGATCAACTACTCCGCATAGGCTACGGCCGAATCGGCCATCTTGTAGTCGATTGAGAGTAACTACTCCAACTGCTACTTTTCCTTCAACTGGCTCTGAGCCGGCTTCGAAGAAAATATTACGAGCTAAACACATTAACTCTTTTGGATCAACAAAGATCGGGCGAGTTACTGCGTCAACTATATTTTGTAGTCTATCACCTACCATGGCAACAACTACAACGTTTTGACCCTCTTGTGTCGGGGTCTCGGCATGACTGGGTGCTATTACAGTCAGGGCCAATAATGCTACTAGCACAGTTAAAACTCTGTGTATTATAGACATATATGTGTCCTCCTTTTTAGGTTAAAAACTCCTGTCTCTGTGTGTTAGTGCTCAAAAAATATAAGAGCGTAGTTTTAGTTAATAGTTTAGCTCAATTTATCCGAAATAATAGGGCAAAAATGAGTCATTTTTCGACAAATCCATACATTATAGTGGGTGTTTACTAATTTGTCAATCTTGACAGAACACCGCTTGGTTAATTCTAGTAACTTGTCCAAAGAAGTTTGTATCTTCTACAGCCATTCCATGAGCAAACTTTTTACCATCAAATAAAACCAATCTATTCCATTTAGCTTCTAAACATTTTAACAATCGGTAGCGGCTACGGGGCCTCCAGGGTTTAAAATGTTCAGGGCCTTCTCGTGGGTCTGATTCTAACTGCTCATACAAATTAGTGCCAGGCCCTTGATAATCTTCGTTTAGATATATCAATGCCGTATAGCCTAGATCTGTATGCGGGGCCCAATAACAGTTTTGATAATCGTTAAATGGGCTAGGTTTAAAGTTCATACAGTTAGTAACAACATTATTGTCTACGGGTTCTTGCCCTATATGGCTAGCTATGGCCTTGACTACGGGTGCTACATTTGCATCTTCAAAATTATGCCTACGATCTATAAACTCAATGCCATTATTACTGGGCTTTTCCCATAACTTCCATGGGTTAGCTGGATGTTTCAGTATATATGCTAGAACTTCATGGGGGTCAGCGTAGAAGTTGTCCAGTGTATAGATCTTACTACCCTGTAATTCTTCTATACTTGCATTATCCAGACCCTGAAAGTCAAACAGCATTACTCTTCAGCAGTAATGGTATTATCTCGTGGACCAGTACGCTTCTCACGCTTGGGCTGTATCAATGCCGCTAGTTCTGCTTGGATCATAGCACGTTTGAAAGCGTTACGCTGTTCCGGGTCACGAATAGTACACATGAAACGTTTGGTTTGTTTGCTGAGTTTGAAACTTGCTGTTGGTTTTAACATTTTTTAATTGACTCCTGTCTAATAGTTATGCTATTATTATACACGACAGAAATTTTCTTGTCAATTATCAGGATACTTAAATAATCATATGAAACTACAACACCAAGATCAATCAACCAACCCCCTGTCTAACCCTAGCGCAAACTATGGTGACACAACATTTAAAATTTCCGGTAAACCCATCGAAGTCATACAGGCCCTGGCCTATGTTAAAGCATTAGGTGGCGGGCACCTGTATATCGGCCTTGGACTAATACCCCCAAAGACTATCTACTATCAGGGCCAGTTTGCTACCCCCGAGTGGACAGACCGATTAAACCAAGATGACTTTGACGTTATCTGTAGCCTAGTGCAGAATCAAAAGTGGGTCAAGAGTGTGACTGTATGGACTGGACAAGTAGTAGATCACGATCTAGACAAGATCGACTATACTACTGACATGGACAACAGATTCAACATGCACCCAATGGACCGCTTTGGTAAAGTCACCAAGCTACATTGGACCCAGTGGCAACAGCTACGTATCAACAGCTGGCTAGACATACCCGCTATTCCGGGACGCCCACCAGGTAAGGGTGTAGTGTTCGCAGGCACAGGATGGCAGGACCGCGAAACTTATCAGCAGTGGCAAGCACAAGGCATCGGTGCTCACGGACTATATGTGGGTTCCAGAGAAGACTATAGAGAATTTACACAGTCCACAGGACTAACAGTAGATCATCAAGAAGTCAATCACCCTGCGGAACTGGCCCAATGGATATCGGGCATGAATCAAGTTATTGCCACTACCAGTGGATGGGCTATTCCTATAGCACAGGCCCTGAACAAGCACTATCTAGTACAGAGCTTGGACAACGTACAGCAGTGGAACAATCCCTATGTTATGGCCGAGCGTGGTAACAACGCAGTATTCTAAGCCAGTTCAAACACAAGATACTCACGGCCAGCACGATCGCCCTGGGTTTCTTGATACTGTCTTATAACTTTATAGCCCAAGTTAGCCAGGGCATCAATCCATATTCTAGAACCCAACTGTATGCTCAGACCACTGGTAAGCCTACGACTCTGACGCTGTCCCGGCTGATTAACACCTTCACGTAGACAGCGTACTTGATTACCGGGTTCTGCTTCTATAAAGATTCTACGGGGCTTGACATAGTTACAGATGTCCTCCATCAAGCCCAGGGGACTATGTGAATGTGTGAGCACACCAAAAGCCACTACAGAGTCATAGTGCCCACAGCCCTGTACAGCAGTATGATAGTCGGCTAGCATGACTGTTACTCCGGGATAATCACAGCGTAGCCTAGCAACTGCTATACCGTCCAATTCTATCACAGCAACATCATCCGACAACTCAACTAGTCTACGAGTAAACCAAGAGCCATCATGTGGACCCAGCTCTAGTACAGAACCTACAACCAGATCAAACAGGTTGTCAGCTATGAGTGTTTCGCTTAGTGGTTTTTCCAAGGCTAGTTACCTAAGTAGTAGCCACGAAGTGGCCTGCGCATAGCGCAAAAAAATCCGGTAGAACAGTTTTGAGCCGAACAAGCCATCAGCGACCTGCCGTCTTGCTCGTCGGATTTAAAAACATCAACGAAATTCGGGCCCGACACACCATCCTACCAACGAGCGTCTAGTTCCTTTTGTAACAGGAGTAACTTCGTGTAAGACCCAGCTAGGGAATACTATAATGCTCCCTAATGCACGGCGTTTTAGAACAATCTCAGGATCCTGTTCCTGCCCATCGTGTATAACTAGATCCCCACCTTCATACGAGTCAGGATCACTTAACTGCACAGTAAAGGATAGCTTACGTGATTGTACTTGTACTCCATTACGGCTACTTCCCCAATCTAGGTGTGCTCCATAATGTCCCGCGGGTGCTCGATATTCACTAAACTGTAGAGTTTCGATGCCAGTAAGATCGTAGCCATAGTAGGTTTGATTGTGATAGCGTATGATTTCACCTACACGATCGTATAACCAACGACTATCCTCGTTAGGTTCAATAAACTCTACCCATGCATCACGTATATTAACATTGGCTATCTGATCGCCCTCACGAGCTTCTGCTACTGTGCCCTGACTCAATCGATCTATGCTTACTAAACTTCGTAAACGAGCTAGATCTTCTGGTTTAAACCAATAGCCAGTTGATGAGTATAAGAAACGATCCTGTACACCCTTAAGGCGATACTGTACTTGATCTTGTGCGTGTAGAGTTTGTGGTTTATATGACATATTAGAATCCGTTAGTAGGGCTTGCTCTAGGAGCGGGTGGTGGACGATGAGTTTCTCCACAGCTTGGACAGGTAAATCCTGTGTTGTCTAGTCTAGGGCGAAATGATACTGCACACTTGGGACATATTTCAGTACCTCTAGGATCACTTAGTGATGGTGCTAGTGTAGTGGCTGTAGCATATGATTTGGGTATCATAGCGTTGGGATTCATGGGACTCTTAACTTCTTCCCAGCAGTAGTGACACCACCAACGATTGGGCCAGTCTACATCTGCGTCCAGTCCACAACGCTGACACTTTGGTACACATACTGGTAAATGCTCAATGGGTCCTGGATCTAACTGCTGTATACGATCTATAGATTCAGCTAACTTTCCAGGATTGTATACAGCTAGATCTGTGTCGTGCGTATATGTGTGAGCTGGTGGTCGACCAATTCCGCGTATACTCTTCCATAAGGGTTCTGTAGTGTGTTTCTTCATAGTGGAGTATTTAATACCAGCTTGCGCCAGTGAGGAAAAAACTGTGTAAATATAGAATAGGAGATACACAAATGATCTATATGGCCACACTAATTAATGCTACGGGTGATACTTACCAAATACCCATACAAGCAGAATCATATGAGCAGGCAGTCACGCAGGCAAAACAACTATACGGCAGTTATGTACAGTGGGTTAAGCATACACCCGAAGACTAGCAGTATAGATAAAACCCCGCTGTATAAAGAACCCAAGATCTACTATATAGTGGATTATAGTGAATTATAGTGCTCTATAGTAGGGTAGTGGGGAATTCGAGAGAATTATTTGGTTTTATATGGATCTGTGTAGAAAAGTATTATAGTAATGCCTGTCACCCCCACCCTCACTCAAAATTTTTTAGCATAAAAACCGCACGATCCGTATAGAATTCGCCACAAAATCCCTGATTCTTGGGCCATTTTCGACCATTTTCCATTGACTTTTTACCACTCTGGCTGTATAATATAGCTTATATACACAACGTATACTAGAGTGTTCACTATAGAGAAAGTAGAGAAAGTCACATGCATATAGTAATATATACAAAAACCCCGCTATACTATATTAGAGCTATAGTGCTAATCCTGGCGAGTATGAGTCTTACAGGATGTCTAACTACTATAAGTGGCAAAGACTATCGCTGTAGAGCAAATGACTACTGTGCTTATACAGATCCTCCGCGTCAATATGTGCGAGCACCGGATGGTTGGGGTGGTAAGTATTGCTTACAGAATCCCACTGAATGTTAAACAAAGAGTATAATAAATTATGAGTCAACAACGTATTGGTTTTATCCAAAGTAGAGGTCTTGGAGATCTCATTATAGCATTGCCTATTGCACGAGAATATACACGTAGAGGTTATGAAGTATACTGGCCAGTATGTGAACCCTTTTACCAGCAAATGACCCGTGTTGCTCCCTGGGTACGATGGATGAGTGTGCCCGTAGATGAAGCTGGTAGGTTCTTTTATGAAAACCCCGCTAGACAACTACAGGCTATAGGGGTGGTTGAGGAGCTGTGGCTGTATCAATATCTAAGTAGTCATCCTGAAAATACCAACAAGAGTCACTTTGCACAGTTCAAGTTCGATCAATACAAGTATGCTCAAGCTGGGGTAGCCTTTGGTCGTAAGTGGGAGTTGGCTGAGTGCTTAGAGAGGGACTTGGCTAGGGAAGAGGCGCTGTATAACCAGCTGGTACAAAAACCCCGCTACATGGTATATCAGGGTGTAGCTAGTGACATGACATATGATGTTGATTTGTCCAGTATTGAGCCCGAGGTCCAGTGTATAGAGATTAGGGCAGTAACAGATTCAATATTCGACTGGATCAAGATACTAGAAGGGGCTGAGACTATGATCTTGGTAGATTCAGTGTTTGCTAACCTAGTTGATCAGTTGGGCCTAACAGAGGGCAAGGACTGCTACTATATGCGCAAGTGGAATCGCCGTGTAGACGGGAATCCTGTGCTGTTAGGCGACTGGACATTCGTAGACATAGCAGATCCAGAAGGTGTACAGGTTCGCTCACTAGTGGACATGGGCCTACAGGATATGAACGCTCGTGCCCAAGCTGAAGCGCAGAATCCACCTACACCCACAGCGGGACCACAGCAAGCAGGCAAGGTCAACGGTGGTTCAGGGCAGACTTATACTCCCTACGGACAGACCAACAATACTATCAATGCGGCCCAAAGGCTACAGCAACAGCTAGGATTGCGCAAGTAAACCTGCTATAATATAGCAAGGGCCCCTAGCTCATGTTGGTTAGAGCAGTGGACTCATAATCCATTGGTGCCGTGTTCGACTCACGGGGGGCCCACCATATCCTTAATAAGAACTATTCGCATTTAGCCTAGATCGTAATAAGAACTATTCGCATCTAGGAGTGCCGGCGGTGTGGCGCTAAAACAACACCAAAGACCCTACAGTCTACTCGGGTAAGATCAAAGTGGTTGACAAGGTGGTAAAACCGTGTTATACTACACACATGAACTTAGAAAAAGCCACCCGCAAAAAACGAGTCGATCGCAATCACATCGTCTACGAGCTTGTCGTTAACGGCAAGAACTACATAGGCGTGACTGCTAAGACTGAGACTACTATACAAAAGAGCGTTCGTGCTCGTGCCGCAAAGCATTTCTATCGTGCTAAGACAGAGGGCAAGGATTGGTTGCTCTGCGCAGAACTTCGTAAGCTCAACGACAAGAACGAAATTGAGATTAAGATTCATGCTGTCATACGCGGTAAAGCAGAAGCTCACAAAGAAGAAGTTAAAATACGCAGGGCAGTCAAGCCCATGCTGAATACAGATACAAGAGGTGATTGATGATTACGATAGACAAGACTCTAAACGAACTAGAAGTGATGATTGTAGCAGAGCATCTACAGAACAAGGGTGTTGAGAACTATACACTCACTCAGGGCAACGACTGCATCTGGGCCTACTACGGTCAACTCAACGAGTACTACATCTTTAGGGACGGCAGACTAGTTGATATCCAGATAGATTGAAGGGTCTTTAAACTAGGGGTTGACAGATGGTAAAACCGGTGTTATACTAGAGACAATAAAGAAGCAAACAGAAACAAAGGAGCAGATTATGACAACCGTAAAAGACTTGATAGAGGCGTTGAGCAAGATGCCTGAAGACGCCCACGTTATCTTGCGTGGAAGCGACGAGACCTACGATGGATACAGTCATCCGTTCGTAGAGTTGGACAGCGATGGCGAAGTGGTGATCCGCGAAGCAGACGAGCCGGAGTACGACGGACAGCCCAGCGAGTACGACGAGTGGATGAGCTTTGACCCTGACTGCTAAAGGGTCTTTCCATTAGGGGTTGACAAAGTGGTAAAACCGTGCTATACTATACACTAGACACTAAAGGAGCAGACTATGACATTCAAACTACTTTCTACAGCGAACCCGAAGATCCAAAAGGGCACGAAGCTGGGCTATCTTTCATTCATCTTACACCTTGCTCCAGCAGACTTGAGCGGACATAATACTTGCCCTAAGGCTACAGCAGGATGCAAAGCGGCTTGCCTTAATACAGCAGGGCGCGGCGGCATGTTCAAACGCGGCGAGAGTACCAATACTATCCAGAAAGCTCGCATTCGCAAGACCAAGTACTTCTACGATGCTCGTATGGACTTCATGTTAGACTTGAAGCACGACATTGAGAAGGGCATTAAACTAGCGGCTAAGCTGGGCTTGAAGCCAGTGTTCCGGTTGAACGGTACTAGTGACTTGAGCTGGGAGAAGTACGACATGCTTCCGGGCTTGAATGTATTTGAATGCTTCCCAGACATTCAGTTCTATGACTACACTAAGGTGTTGGGTCGTAAGGCAGGCTATGACAATTACTTCTTAATCTTTAGCCAAGCAGATGGCAACGAAGCAGACGTAACCAAAGCAATGGCACAAGGTATGAATGTAGCCGCTGTCTTTGACGAAGTGCCTGAGACTTACAAGGGCAAGACTGTTATTAATGCTGACGAAACAGACTTGCGCTTCTTAGATCCCAAAGGTGTGATTGCTGGCCTTAAGGCTAAGGGCAAGGCTAAGAAGGACTACAGCGGATTCGTAATCCGTTTGAAGGAGGCGGCATAATGTACAAGAAGGTTATTGACATAGGCCCGATGGGTCTAGATGAAATGCGAAAGCTGACTCCCGGACAGTGGGTCTACACAGGAACAGATGGGCCAGCATGGCGAGGACGCTTTTGGGGTGTTAAACCCAGCGGCACCGTGGTAGTAGCTTGGCAAGGTAATGCTAGGAGCTATGGCAATTGGCGGGAGTACCAGAAAGCTCTGAGGTCTTATGCGAATCAATGAAGTACTTCAGTGGGCCGGTACTGTATGCATCTTGGCAATGTACGTGCTCATGAACTTCTTCAGGGAGTTCCAATTGGATCCGCTCTTTGGGTTGCTGGGCGGGATGTGCTATCTAGCTTGGACTGTACGTGTGGCAAATAAGCCACAGATGATTGTTAACGTTGTAGCTATAGCCGTATGCGCCGTAGGGTTATTCAAGGTATGGGGTTGACAGGTAAAACCTTTGATGTTATACTATACACTTAAACACTTAAGGAGCGATAGATGATTACAGCAGATCAAGTTCAAGTTGGTAAGGTACTGGCTAACAAGGCAAGTGCCAAGTTCTTTCAAGAGAAGCTGGGCGGGCGCGATCAGTTCGCTTGTGGCTTTGCTTGGGTAACGGTGCATGGTGTCCGTAGTAACTCAAAGCAGGGCAAGGAGCTGGTTAAAGAAGGTTTCAGCAAGAGCTACACAGGCGGACTCCAACTTTGGAATCCAAGCGGTATGTTCGTACAGAATGTGGACACCCTGGAAGCGGGTGCAGAGGCTATGGCAGAGTACCTCCGTTCGTTGGGCTTGGAGGCCTACGCAGGTAGCAGGTTAGATTGATTGCTCCGGCCCGGTAGTGCGGGCCTTTAGGGGGTGTTGTTGTTTATACGCAACACCCTCCTTTTTTTGATTGACAAATGGTAAAACCTGTGCTATACTATACACTAGACACTAAGGAGAACGATATATGTATACAGTAGAACTTTATAAAGCAGACAAGCGCAAGAACTCAGGCGAGCGTCTAGTACGGAAGACAGACCACAGCACTCACAGCCAGTCAGTGCTGACTGAAGTCTATGATTCACAGTATCCGGCCAGCAAGGGCTACCGCTACGAGATTCATGTTACAATGGTTGAGCGGACCAACATGATGGGTGGTGGCAAGTTCATGGAACGCTATGACACGCCCAACTACTGTAGCCCATCCAGCGAATCTTACTGGTCAATGTAATGAAGTTCTACTTAGAAACTACAGATTGGGGAGATGACATCCCCAATAACATCTACTTGCTCAGCGACGACAAGCGGGTGATGTATGGTTACATCAAAGCCCGCACCAACGAGCACAAGATGTTCAGCAAACCTATAGGCTTTGACCCTAAGCATAGAGACTTTAAGGTTGTTGCAAAAGGGCCACAGGATCCTATAAAGAAGTTGACAGAACTGGTAAAACCTGCTATACTATACACTTAAACACTTAAGGAGCGATAGATGAACATTCAAGCACTGGAAACCTATGTAGAGCAAAAGAACCGCTGGCGTGCCATTTTTAATCAGAAGCCACTGAGCCTGCTGAATAAACAAGATCGCCAGGCTATTGCCAACAGCATTGACAGCGAGATGAGCCCAGAGAACTTGACCTGCGATGGCGAGTTGCGTGGTGCACAGGTTCGCGAGAAGGCCCGCTTTCTTACTCGTTGTGCAGAGGAACTGCTGACTGTAGATCCTACTGTTTCGTTCTACGAGATGGGGGTGTGATGCTTACTGTTGAGCAATACAGAATCAAGGAGGCCCTGGCTACCCTTGAGGATGCAACGAATCAAGTCTATAACATTCCCGGGGATCGTTGGCAGATGGCTTACGATGTCCTAGAAGCACTTTTGTCCAACCTAAAAATTGAGGAGCCTCACAATGCCTAATTGGTGCAACAACTATCTCGAACTAGAACACGAAGACCCTGCTATGATTGAGCGGGCCAAGACAGCCTTTACTAATGGTAAACTCTTAGAAGAGTTCTGCCCAGTGCCAGCAAGCCTACATATCGTAGCAGGTTGCGTAGGTGACGAGAATGACCCTGCACAGAAGAAACTGGAAGAGGATACAGCCCGGAACATAGAGGTGCATGGCTATGCCAACTGGTATGACTACTGCGTCAACGAGTGGGGAACCAAGTGGGATGTAGGCGGAGATGGTCAGGCTAGCCAGGACAGCCCTACCGACCTCCAATTGAACTTTGATTCAGCCTGGGCACCACCCATTGCGGCCATGGAGAAGTTCCAGGACTTGGGCTTTAAGGTCAAGTTGATCTATTGGGAATCAGGCATGTGCTACTGCGGCATCTTTGATGAGAATGGTGATGACTACTTTGACTACACTGACATGAGTGCAGATGAAGTAGATAAAGCCATTAATGATGAAGTTGACGAGTGCATGTGCATCGTAGAGAACCTGCGTATGTGGGAAGAAGACAATCAAGAAGACGAAGAGCTCTACACTTGGACCAAAGAAGGTGCAGAGAAGAAGGGTATTGAACTGAAAGTGGAGGAGTAACATGGACTTTTGGACATGGCTTCAATCCTGCCCAGTGAAGTATGAAGTTGATAGCCTACAGGGCTTTGACGGGGTAAGTGTAGCGTTCTATCCTCCTAGCGAGGAAGAGGAAGAGGATGAATAAGGTTCAGACCATTGTGACCGGAACAGCCCTAGTGGCTGTTCTAGGTTTCATTCAAATGGAAATACAGGTGGTACATGATGACGTTCAAGAGATCAAACAGTTCCTGGTTCGAACCCCTGAGCGCCTCAAGTATACTACAGCAGACGCCCAATGTCTGGCCAAGAACATCTATCACGAAGCAGGGGTGGAACCCATTGAAGGCAAGTTCGCTGTCGCCCAGGTCACCCTCAACAGACTCAAGACCGGCCGTTGGGGTCACTCAATCTGCGATGTGGTCTATGCGAAAGCTCAGTTCTCATGGACGCTGAACAAGCGAAAGGTCCGGGAACAGCCTAAGGGCGAGCTATGGGCAGAGAGTCTAACGGTAGCAAGAACCGTGCTAGATAAAGGAGTCCGTGTTCCCTCATTGTTCCAAAGCACCTACTACCATGCGGACTATGTTAAGCCCCTATGGACCAAGAGTGTTGTGAAAATACAACAGATTGGCCAGCACATCTTTTACAAGAAGCCCTACACCTAATAGGGTCTTTGGTTGACAGGTTTTTCCTTTTGTGTTATACTACACACTTAAACACTAAAGGAGCAGACATGCAAACAAATTGCAAACTGTACTACAAAGTAGTAACTACCAAAAATAAAACATATCGCGTAGTTTTTACGTTCGATGCATACAATCGTATTACTGTAAAAAATACAGCACTAATAACAGGGGACATAGCAAATACTACAGATTCTGCGGAATATGTACAATATAGTATTAACAACGCTATTCTCCGCGCTAAAGCACAACTACGCACAAACACAGTAGTACCCTACTAAATTGGAGGGCTATTGTGTATACACTTGCACAATAGTCCATTTTATGTTATAATACATTTTTAACAGGAGCACACACTATGCGCAAAGTTACAGCAGTCCATTTTTTAAAACTACAGCGTTTAATGCTTAAAACTACAGAGGACTATATTAATACTTTTGTTACTGATGGAGACGACAGTAGCAGTTTAAGTATGTACGCAGACGACGTTGCATATAATATTAATGCTTTAGTTGCATTTAATAAAAACAAAGACGCACAAGCGTTACACAATAGTATTATGTATCAGGACACCCTAGTACGCGAGTATTACATTAGCGTACTCCGTTACATTGAAAATAATAAGTTAATTAACAGCAACATGTTCTGTTGCAGTTAGTACAATAGCCCGCCACAAGCGCGGGCTTTTGTTTTATGTTATAATACATTTTTAACAGGAGCACAGATGAGTTGGAACAGTTTTATTAAGCAAGTAGCAGAAGACAAAGCAAATGCACTTGTATTTGGTGGGGGTACCCGCATTTCCGGTCCCGCACAACATGCGTATATAAAATACGGCAAAGGTTTAACTGCATTACATAACGCAATAGACAAAGCCATGCCCGCCGCTATTGCAAAAGCAAAAGCACAAAAAAATGCAACATACATTGCCTACTTAGAGAAGCAGGGCTACAAAGTGCTAACAAGTGCAGAGGTATTGGAATTAGAAACCCTGCCAGCGTAAGGGTTATTTTACAGCACACTTGACATTTTGGACAATGTGTGCTATACTACACACTTAAACACTAAAGGAGCAGTATGTTGTTTAACACAAAGCAAATACGTGCATTAGCACGTAATGTAAGTAACGTAAGCGCAAGTTATACGGACAGGACAAATAAAAAAGACAAAACAAGCAAAAGACGTACAGTAGTATTTTGTTTTAGCAATGCACAGGATGCGGACACTTTAGCAAACTATTTACGTGCTACTTGTGCAAACGAAGTAACACAGACTTGTGTTGCTAGAGATTACATAACACGCACATGGGGCGGAACTTATGTACGTGTAAAAGCAGATTTAGCATAAGGAGTAAACATGCAGACATTTGTATACAAACAAACACAAACACATTATTTGCACATAGACGCAGAAACGCAAGCAGAAGCAGACGCTATTGCAGACACAGTTGACATATATGCGGACAATGTATATGCAACGGAACTAAACGGTTGGGAATTAACAGATGGGGAAGTATAATGACAATACAGTATGTAGACGCAAAGGCGGAGATTTTTAAATTACTTGCACAAGTGGAGACACTATTGCTAGAAGCAACTTGCGAAGGCGAGCAAATAGCGGGCACACGATGGGGTGACGAGATGTTTAACACACATGCGGAACTAGTGCAAATGGTTGACTACTACATAGATTAACACTACACACAGCAGGGTTATTAGCACAGCACTTGACAAATGGTAAAAACTGTGCTATACTACACACTTAAACACTTAGGAGCGAATATGCAAGCAACGACATTTAACGTAAGCGACAAACTAACTTTTGTAAGCACAGAAGTAGAGGACGACACTACTAACACAGAGTACAAGTGCAACGTAGAAGTGCAACTTGCAGGCGACAGCATATGGGACTGCGAGCTAGAGACAGTTACAGTTACAAGCATACACATTAGCGAGACAGACTACGGCGATGGCAGTGGCGACACTAGCATACACATTGCAGTTTGCTATAACGTAGACGGTGTAGACGGTAGTGAAGTAGAGGGGAGCTGGCGTATGTATACGGACAGCGGTTTTAGCGATGCGATTAGTGCTTTGCTGGGGACAGACGTTAGCTTTACAGAACAAGGTATGCAAGACGACGGCTATGCGAGCATGGAGTTGTAATTAAACAACAAAGACCCTACTGTGTGTAGGGTCTTTGGTTGACAAATGGTAAAACCTGTGCTATAATATACACATACACTAAGGAGAGCGACACATGTACAATATCGTAAACAACCCAATTCCCCGTAGCGGACTCTTTGCAACGAAGTCTCTTGCAGAAATACAGGCATACATTGAGATGATGCCTACAGAGGCCAAAGCTACTGCATATCTCATCATGCAATTTACCCTTAACTCTTGCCACCAAATTGTAGAAGACGAGATTCTTAGCAAGGAAATATTTGCACAATAGGGGTTGACAGATTGGTAAATTGGTGCTATACTACACACTTAAACACTTAGGAGAGCGAAATGGGATTTTTTACAGACACAGAATTTGACAGTTCCGCAGACTTGCTGGATGCAATTAACGAAGTGGTAAGCCGTCATGTGCAGGGTATGCGCAAAGAGCCCGCAAGCCGTTTAGGCCTTGACGAGCGTTGCGGTATGTTGTATGTTGACGAAGATACGATTGTGTCGTACACAGGTTCGCGTTTGGACTACTACGGTGGCTTCGAATACATTAAAGAAGGCGAAGGTCGCACTACGCTAGGCGAGTTTACTTTCTACACAACAGAGTCGGATCGTGTTGCAGACGCTATCGAAAATCTTATGGAGTTTGACGGAGAGTGCGAAAGCGAGGACGCACAATGAAAGCACTTGTTGAGGGACAAGAGGTCAGCGTAGGAGACTACGTGGGCTTCAAGTCAGACATAGAGCAGTCAGGCAAAATTGTAGAGATCAAAAAGAGCTACATTGGCGTGAGCTTGGTGTTGCAAAATAACAACGGCTTCTCTGGGGACTACATCGGTGGGGACACAATAACCACACAGTTAGCCAGGGATTGTTGGATCGATGGTTGACAAACTGGTAAATTGGTGTTATACTATACACTTAAACACTTAAGGAGCTGAAATGGGAACACGAAGCATGATTGGTATTGAAAATCCAAATACCAAAGCAGTCAAGGCAGTCTACTGCCACTGGGACGGTTATATTGAGCACAACGGCGCTATCCTCAACGAGCACTATGCCGCAAGCCCCAAAGTCAACAACCTCATTGCCCTGGGCGACATCAGCTCGCTCCGTCCAGAGATTGGTGAGAAGCACGCCTTTAGCAAGTTGGAAGTTCCAATGGACGGCGATGCTTACGATAAGCTCTACGGCGACATGACTACCTTTTACGGACGCGATCGCGAGGAGAAGGGTACACAGTACAAACGATTTGACACAGCCAAAGAGGCAGTGACACATTACGAGCATTGCGGTGCTGAGTACTACTACTTGTTCCGCTATGATGCAGATCAGCAAGCAGGCAAGTGGTTCTACAAGAAGGGTAGTGCTGGCGCTTGGAAGCGTTTGGCAACTGCGCTAAAGGCTAAGGCTAAAGAAGAGGAGTTTGCATAATGACAGGCTTTGAAAGCAAGCGGGCTTCGGCCCGTGCTAAACTAGAAGGCACAAAGAAAGTCATTGTGCGTACAGAGCTGATGCAGGAACTTGAAGTCCCTGAGTCGTGGGATAGGCTTGATGTGTTTGACTTCTTGGGAGAGTACCAGTCGTTCCGTACTGCCTTCCAAGGTGTAAGCAATGAAGATCAAACAGCCCGCATCATCGATTTGGGTGTGGTAACAGAAACAGTAACTGAAATGGGCGAGGAGGCCTTTGATGAATGATAGCAAAGTAATTGAGTGGATGGTTCAACAACTTCTAAAGGAAAAACCAAATGAGTAAAATGGCCGAGTTGGATATGTATGCATACGACATCGAGCAACTCTATATCGAGGGCTTGACGGAGAAGAACATTGCCAAGACATTGGACATACCAGTTGAGTACGTCTATGCTTGGATGGAGATCAATGGTGTTGTAGAAACGCCACAGGAAGAGTTTGGCCCTTACCAAACAATGAACAGTTAGGGGTTGACAATTGGGCACTTTGGTGCTATACTATTAACAGTTAGAGATTGTTCTAACATACACACAGAAAGAGGTAAATTATGTCAGTTTATTCACATGCAGGCGTTTCTAAGCTCAACGGCGAATTCAAAGTTCGTTTCGCCAATGATATGATGCGAGTCAAAGTACTTGCTAAGAATGGTCACAAGGACATCGATATCATTGAGTTGAAGAACCCAATGACTAAAGAAGATGCTGTTGCGTTCCTGTTGAAGATTGATTTCGACAACGGTAACAAGGCTGTCCGTGCCGCATTGGAGGCCGCGGCTGATAAGCGCGGTATTACTGCACCAAAGGCTAAGGTCTCTAAGCCTGTTGCTAAGGCTCCTGCCAAAGCAACGAAGACTCCGGTAGTGAAGACTACCAAAGCGCCTGTGCAGTCGCAAGCAAGTGCTATCGAGGCTTTGACTAAAGAAGTCGGCGAAGCGTTGATGTAATATAACGGGGCATTTCAAAGTGCCCCGATTTCGGAGTTAATCTATGAAGAGTTTTATAACCGTTCTAGGTCTTATTGCGTTGGTTGTTCTGGTCCTTGCGATCGGGCCACTGCTAACTATTTGGGCCTTCAACACACTATTCCCGGCCGCGGCTATACCTTATGATTTCTACACCTGGTTGGCTGTAATTATCTTAGGAGCGTTCTTCCGTGCTAATGTGTCGATCAAGAAAGGCTAAGTCAGAGCTCGAATCCTTAATTCACTTTAAGGATTGGGCTTATTCTAGCGATGAGATCGAACTGTTAGGTCAGCGACTTGATCGTGCCCGTAAGATGGTCAAGTCGGCCAAGAGGCCTTGGGCACAGAACTACTGGACGATGATTGAGCAGACACTACTACGCAAGTGGAAGCAGAGTGTTAGGCTCCAAGAGATAGGTCTACGGCAGGTAACCAAGCAGAGCCCACAACCTCCTATTGATTACAGTTGGTGGGAAGGATCTGTTGAAATGGGTCTGCAGATGCCCTTGTTCAGCAATATCGCTGATATGCTGACCGATAGGTTTGGTTATACCACTAACAACCTAGACCGTGCTTGGGAAATGGCCCGTAACGAATCTCTCCAAAAGGCTAGACAAGGGCTCGGTTAGGCAGTATAATAGTAACACGCTGTGAGAACAGCAAAACACAGAGGAAACATAAAAATGAAAAGAATCAATCTAGAAACCAAAACAGGTAAGATTTTCTCAGCTCTCCAAGCTGGTGAGAAGTTGACATCAAGCCAAGCTCTTAAGCGTTTCGGCGTTAAGAACTTGTCGGCAGAAGCAAGCCGCATCCGCCAAGCAGGCTACGCAGTCTATGCCAACAGCCGTGTTGCTGGTAACAATGCTACCGTAACAGAATACGAGTTGGGTCGCCCATCACGTGAAATCGTTGCACTTGGTTACCTTGCTAAGTCAATGGGCATGTCGCTCAACGGCTAATCCAGTCGCTCCAAAGTCCTAGGGGGTAGTGTCCCTAGGCAACCCCCGAACCCCGCCCTATTGTGAAATACGGTGGGGTTCACCTTGTTGTATTTTCACAACACCCCGGCACTCCCCGGTTGACAAAAGGCAAAACCGATGCTATACTACACAGACACTAAGGAGAGCGGCATATGGCTTACACGGTTTTCAAACACAATCAGGAATACGGTCCACGTCTAGGACTTGAAGGCCCTTTCCACTATCCCAACGGCCGTGTGCTGTACTATGATGCCAAAGCAGGCGAGTACTGGGATCCACGTACAGACTTCTACGTCGAGCGTGACGAAGTGGCAGATTTACAACAGTCGATCTTTACTGCAATTAGGGGTTGACAAAAGGTAAAACCGGCCGTATAATATACACATACACTAGCAAAACAGGAGCCCATATGCAATTACTAATCACTACACAAATCCAGGAAAACTACGGTGCCCACGATTGGGACGGCACAGGTGCTTGCCCACAGTACTGGAAGTTCAAAGGCGGCAACGATTATAAGTATGACTTGGGTTCTGTTGCTCGTAATGCAGAGGCCCTAGCTGAGTTGGTAGAGTTCTTCCGTGGCCAGATTGATGTAGACAACGAAGGCTTCCGCGAATACATCATCGGTTGGGAAGTGGTAGCAGACGACTACCTCACTGACTTTGAGCAGAGTCAGTTGGACTACGAAGGGCGCATTGCCTACCCAGCAACCCGTTTAACCTTAGACATGGAGACTGTATGATGTTACAAGAAGACAAGTTCTGCGTTATCGAGTTCAACGGCGTCAAGTACGATAGCCGACATGGTGGACCGTTTGATCGCGGTAGTGCCGACAGTTGGTACAGCCGTCCTAGAGATCCTCACTACTACCGGGGTGAAAGCTATTCTGACACCGAAGTTGGGGTGCGTGAAATGACTGCAGAACAGATCGATGCTTACCTAGCGGGCTACGACTACAACGAGCGATTTGGGGGCAAAAAGTCCTGGGATTGAGTAGGGTTATTCCGCCCGGGGTTGACAGACTGGTAAATTGGTGCTATACTACACACTTAAACACTTAGGAGCTGATATGAATAAAGAAGGCGCAACATTTTTGATCTTCGTGGGTTTCCTGATCACCTTTGCTGGTGTGGGCGGCATCGAAGTTAGCCAAACTGACACAGAACTGTTGGGTAGCATGTTCGTTGCTATTGTGGGCCTGCTGACCAGCTACTGTGGCTTGCTAGCAACACGGGTACTTGACAGCCGCGACATTTGATTGTATACTACACACTTAAACACTTAGGAGAGCGACATGAAAGCATTTATCATTGGTACAGTATTTGGTCTAGTTCTTGCTACCGTTGGCTTCAGCGGCATTGCTAAGATGCTGGACAAAGGCGTTGACCAAGTTAAAACTCAATCCACTGAACTAGCCAAGTAAGGAGCCCCAAATGGATATCAAGCAAATCAACACCGCCATCATGTTTGGCACTTGGACCAACACTGAGTTGTCCAGCATGATCGATGCAGTCAAGTGGGCACGTGGCCAGCTTACCAAAGACGTCAAGAACACGCTCAAGCCTGGGCAGATGGTCAAGTTTACATCCAGCAAGACTGGTCGTACTATGGTGGGCACTGTGACTAAGATCGCCATCAAGTATGTGACAGTCTCGGTACCCGGTTGGGGGAGCTGGAAGGTGCCTGCCAACATGCTGACCCTAGTTGAAGAAAAGGAATTGGCATGAGCATCGAAATTCAAGGACTCAACAAGCGTCAGCGAGCAATCGCTGATGTGCTTTGGTTGATGAACTCTAAAGCGGATGCACTCCGCTTTATTGCCAGCTTGGAGCCACTGACTCGCCGCGATGCAGAAACTGTGATCGAGATGATGCAATTGGCTGTGATCGACGAGTGCGAATCAATCGATGATTCGGTAAAATTAATGCTTGACAACCTCAAGTAAAGACCATATAATACACATTTAAACGTTAACAAAGGACACACACAAATGGCTACAGCAAAAGCAAAAAAGGCAATGCCCGCTACTACAGTACTAGAGTTTGATACCGATGCGATCAAGAAGCGTGAGCTCGAAGTTGCCAAGGAGTCTGACGCAGAGATTCTGGAACGTTTGGGCGAACGCTTTGAGATCCTCACTGAGATGACCAAAGCTGTCAAGTCAGGCGATGTACGTGCTATGATTGTCAGCGGCCCTCCAGGCGTTGGCAAGAGCTTTGGTGTTGAAGAAGTACTGTCAAAGGACGGCCTGTTTGATGTGCTAGGTGAGCGCAAGCCACGTTATGAAATCGTCAAAGGTGCTATGTCAGCACTTGGACTCTATGCAAAGCTGTACGAGTTTGCAGACGCCAAGAACGTTATCGTGTTCGATGACTGCGACTCTGTGCTTATGGACGAGCTATCACTGAACATCCTTAAGGGTGCCTTAGACAGCTCTAAGAAGCGTACTATCGCTTGGAACACTGACAGCCGCCTGCTACGCTCAGAAGGCATCCCAGACAAGTTTGAGTTCAAAGGGGCCGCGATCTTTATTACCAACATCAAGTTCGAGCACGTTCGTTCAAAGAAGTTGCGTGATCACTTGGATGCACTGGAGTCACGTTGCCACTACATCGACCTACAGATGGACACAGAGCGTGAGAAGATCCTGCGCATCAAGCAAGTGGTTAATGAAGCAGGCATGCTGGACACATATGAGTTTGAAGACTGTGTCAAGGATGAGATCGTAGCATTCATCGATGAGAACAAGACCAAGTTGCGTGAGCTGAGCTTGCGCATGGTGCTCAAGATAGCAGACCTGCGCAAGAGCTTTCCTACCAGCTGGAAGGCTATGGCTAAGACTACATGTATGAAGCGAGTATAATATGAACGAAGACTATGCAGTCCTTAAGCCCTACGGCTGTACATACCTAGGCCCTAGCTACGATGCACGCTCACACACAGGGCCTAGCCCTTACTGTGGCAAGCATGATCTAGCTAACGGTACGCTCTACTGTACAGAGCACTATGCTCTTATGTACGTAAAGGGTAGCGCACTACGCAAGCGGCACAAGGACACACGCAAAGCGGACGCACTCCGTCAGCTGATGTCAGACTTTAATGCGGCTGTAGAGGAACTGGAGAACGAAGGCTTTGATGTGTATGCGCCTAGCGACCTTAAGGAACTTGACGGCGAAGTATGAGCGGTCGGTGGCCGGGGTACCCAGGGGGGTGGCCGGTCACTAACAACAACTAACAAAGCAAGCGCAAGCAAGCGCATGCCGTAAATACCCCCCATTAGATGTAATCACCAGGGGCCGAGATCTTGGTCTTATGAAAAATTTGCGTAGGATTTTTTTTGTCGCTACTATTAGGTCGGTCAAAATAAAAGCCCTACGAATAGAGCTTAAG
>Ga0209087_1000091_pt1 | contig 54616 bp, 70 predicted proteins | sample S_130805_EF_Meta_FD_187321 | JGI IMG/M metagenome (GOLD analysis project Ga0209087, IMG submission 187321) | Freshwater microbial communities from Lake Simoncouche, Canada to study carbon cycling - S_130805_EF_MetaG (SPAdes) (version 2) | ecosystem: Environmental > Aquatic > Freshwater > Lake ... | reverse complement strand
ATACCGCCAGTGTCATTGGGTACTTCGTGAAGGACGTAGCCGCCCTCGTCTTTCATCATCTGCTCAAAAGCTGGTTCAAACTGTGCCATTTTATTTAGCCATTTCAGTTGATGCTAAGTTAATGCGCGTTTTGACAGCGCCAAGGTCTTGCGGTTCTTTGGTAAAACCAACAGAAATATAGCCTTCAAATGCGCCCATTTCAGGTGGAATAGAGCCACGGCAGATGTAACCTACGCCCTGCTTCTCTTCCCAGTCCGATGTTTTTCCAGAGGCAACCAGCTTGTCGCAATGCACCTCGCCATTCATCATGGCAATGACAGCGGCATTACGGGTAGCATCTTTGCCAAACAGAGTGGAGTTGTAACCATCAAGAGTAGTGTCTCGACCCTTTGGGCCATACGAAAGTAGCGTGACCCTGCTGTTTACAACAAGAGCTACCTTGTGAACCAAAACAGTTTCAGCTTCCAAGTCCTTCTTGAGTCTTTCAGCAACGTGTTCTAAAACTTTGATCTCTTTAAGTTGGGGCTGATGGCTTGAGTTTGTGATGGCGTTCAGGATGACCGTGCGTGAATCCCAAGCAAAATAGCCCAAAAAAAACAGGAACGACAGCAAGATGACCGTGAACAGTTTAAAAGGATTATCCACCCACTCAATTAAGCCAATTACTTTGCCAACGGTACTGTCATCTTTTTTGGCTTCTGGCTTAAAAGCAACCTCAACTTTTGGTGTGGCTGTTCGTCGCTTAACAGGCGCTACTTTGGCTGGGACTTTCTTTGTAACCATTATTTTTTCTCTCGATCAAGTGCATCTGTGTAACCTTTGATGACCGCGCTTCTAAGTTGCGCAGTGTCTGAAGTTCCTGCCCAATTGGGTAGATTGTTCCAAATCATCACATAGTCGTTTGTCTTGCAGTGGGATGCATTGCGCTCTAACCAAGCCAGCATCTCTGTGTAACGCTCTATAGGGTTGTGGACTGTATAACCAATTCCATAAAACTCGCGGACATAACAGCCATTCTTGGCTACGGCTCCAACCAGCCCTAACAGCAGTAACAGTATGAGCCAGCGCATATGTCATGTTAGTCTCTGGTTAAATACCCAATAACTTTTTTACAAACTCTCCAGCCACGCCGGGGCCAAACAGCACAGCCACAATCAGCGCATACAAAATATATTCAATGCGTTGCATTCTTTTAGAACCATCATCAAACCTCTGTTGTATTGCATCATGGCGTTGTTGACAGACAGCCTCATGCACAGCCAATCGCTTGTCTGTCTCCGTCGCCAATTCTTCAATATCAGGCATTCTGATCCTCTACGGGCGCAGACTGCTCCTTGGCTTCTTTTTGAATAACTTCAATCAATTGAAACACCTCTTGGTATGGGCGTGAACCCAAGTAACCAAGAATCTGATTGATTGTGTTGATTGATAGTTTGATTTCCATGTTAAACCTTAGATCGTGATTGTTCCAGAAGCCGTGAAGGTATAAATCGTCCTGCCGCCAGAAGTTGTAACCGTTGGTGAACCTGTAGTTGATGATGCCGCACTAACTAGGCTAAGAATGACAACACCTGAACCTCCAGAAGCGCCAACTTCGCTTACGCTACCTCTTCCACCACCGCCGCCGCCGCCAGTGTTTACAGTTCCAGCAACCGCAGGGGTTGGAGCATCGTTATCACCACCCGCGCCGCCGCCACCTAACCCGCCTGCACCTGCCGCCGCACCGCCACCACCACCTCCCCCTGCGTAGTAAGTAGATGTTCCTGAAATAAATGATGCAATTCCATTACCGCCATTTGCGGATGAAGGATTACCATTCGCCCCAAATGCACCAGCGCCACCTCCTCCACCACCAGAGTCGCTACCGCCATTACCACCAGTATTGCCCTGTCCAGATGTGCCTGCGGCTCCAGAAGCCGCTGTTGCGCCACCGCCACCACCCCCAGAACCTCCAACTGCCGCCGCAAGTAATCCATCACCACGGCCTCCGCCAGTGGCAGTTATTGAACTAAAAACAGAATTAGTGCCATTTGTATTGCTTACCCCGCCAGAGCCGACAGTTACAGTGTAAGTATTACCAGCAGTTACAATTAAACCCTCTGTTAATAATCCACCTGCGCCACCGCCACCGCCGTTTTCAACGCCAGTCAAACCATTTCCACCACCTGCACCACCAGCAACGACTAAATAATTTACCACTAATAACTGTGTAGGCGTAGTAGGAGCCAATGTGCCTGAAGATGTAAATGTGTGAACGACATTACCAGCGGCATAGGTTACTGTGCCACCAGTGAAATATTGAATTGAGCCGGGGTAGCGAAGAATGACAACGCCTGAACCGCCAGCGCCACCATCACCACCTCCACCTCCACCTCCACCTCCACCACCACCACCTGTATTGGCGGTTCCATTGCTTCCAGTTCCTGTAGAACCAGCACCGCCACCACCTACGCCTCCTGTTCCAGCAGTACCAGAATTTATCCCTCCACCACCGCCACCAGCGTATGTAACAACAGAGCCAGAAATAGATGACGCAATCCCTGCACCACCATTACCAGCACTAGAGCCTGTTATTCCGTTTAGTCCAATAGTTCCAGCACCACCACCGCCCCCTGCGCCATATTGAGCACCTGTTGCACCAGAACCGCCAGCGTTGCCTTGACCAGAAATACCTGCACCAACAACTGTAGATTGTGAAGCACCACCACCCGAACCACCAGAGACTCCAGAAGTTAAAAGGTTACTTCCACCACCGCCGCCACCACTTGCAACAATTCGCCCTGTAGTTCCATTAGACACAGTTGCATCAAAAACAGATACACCACCAGTTGAACCCGCAGAGGATTGACTTGTAGAACCCGCACCAGCCGCACCAACCGTTACAAAGTAAGAAGCCCCAGAGGTAATACCAGCATAGCCAGCAAGCAGTCCACCTGCTCCGCCGCCACCTGCATAAGAATCTCCGCCACCACCGCCGCCAGCAACAATCAAATACTCAACAACAGACGGAGGTAGACCCGTCCAGTTCAAGTCTTTTACGGCTTGACTGACCTGACTTAGCGTCCACATTCCACTGTATTGAGCCATGATTATTCCTATTAGGCAGTAACTACTTCAACCCAAGATGTTGTGGGTTCGTCCCATGTAAAGCGTTTACCTTCTTCTACGGGCATGGGTGTTGGTGCATTCCAATGGCAAGTGGCTTCATCCAACAACCAAGACGCAAATGGCTTGGGAGGAATAAACGCATCACGGCCTGAGTCGTATGTATATCCAATACCAGCAAAATTCTTACGCAGTGGCGTACCACCTTGTGAGTGAACTCCACCAGAAGTGTTGTAACTTGTCTGAACCCAAGATGCTGGATCGCCCCAGTGACCTGTGTTCAAAACGTCCTGCTCGATGACGATGACTTGCGTCACTACACCGTTTTCTACTTTAGCGAAATGGCTCATGTTTGCTCCTTAAAAAGTAATAGTGCCAGAAGATGTGAAAGTATAAATCTGATACCCATCAGAGTAGTTTATCTGAGGGCTTCCTGTTGTGGAAGTGGGTGGTGATTGTGATGAAGGCCAACGAATGATGACAATGCCAGAGCCACCAGTGCCAGCAGAAGTACCTTCAAATTCGGCTCCGCCTCCACCGCCACCTGTGTTGGCTGTACCCGGATTGCCGTTTTGAGAAGCCGCTAGACCGCCATTGCCACCGCCTCCACCGCCGCCCAGACCACCAGTAGTTAAAGTGGATGTGTTTGTACTAGACCCACCGCCACCGCCGCCAGCGTAAAACACTCTTGCGCCTGTAATGGTTGAGCAAAGTCCAGTACCACCATTGCCACCAGCGCCTAAAGAACCAGACGCAACTACTAAAGAATTTCCACCAATAGAACCTGCTCCACCACCGCCACCAGCGGCAAAGTAACCGGGCGGGTAAGTACCGCCTGAACCACCGCCTGCATTGCCTTGACCAGATGTGCCAGCGCCGCCAGTTGAATTTCCATCTTGACTACCGCCACCACCAGAACCGCCAGCACCACCATTCTGAGTGGCGTTTGGGCCACCACCAAAACCACCACCCGTAGCAGTAATAGAACTAAAAACAGAATTAGAACCGATGGTTCCATTACCAATAGCACCGCTAACAGTTGCCGCACCTGCACCACCAGCACCCACAGTAACAGTTAAAGCAGAACCAGCGGCAACAGCAAAGCCAGCCGCAGTCAAAAGACCACCTGCTCCACCACCTCCACCGCCTGCACCACCACCACCAGCGACCACTAGATATTCAACAGTCGTAGGCGCACCAGACAGTGGGTTAAAGGTTGCGGAAAGGAATCCACCTAATAAAGTTTGACTCATTTCAACTCCATTTAATAATCACAATGCCAGAGCCGCCGTTGCCGCCAAAATACCCCGGTGCTGCCGCACCGCCGCCACCACCGCCGCCGCCTGTACCTGCCGTACCGTTTGTTCCATTGACCGCCGCACCGCCAGCACCGCCGCCGCCACTACCACCCGTTCCACCCGGAAATATACCGTTATATGTACTACCGCCGCCGCCGCCAGCATAGGTAGCGCCACCAAGATTAGCACTAGCCGCAGTACCAGCACCGCCATTGCCCCCTGCATTTGTTGTACCGTTTCCTCCAACTGCACTAGCACCACCACCGCCGCCGCCGCAATAACTGCCAGCAAAAAACCCATTTCCACCGTTGCTACCTTGAGATGGAGATGTAGATGGGGTGTTTCCAGTTCCTCCTAACCCTGCGCCAGAACCACCACCGCCTGAACCACCGTTTCCACCAGCGGCATCGTTAACGGTTGTTACAGCGCCATAACCGCCGCCAGCGGAAGTTATCGTAGAAAATACAGAAGCAGTACCTGAAGATGCGTTTGTTGGCCCAAATGTAGTTTTGCCACCAGCACCAACCGTCACCGTATAAGAAGTTCCAGCAGTTACGGAAAGACCTGTAGCAGTACGGAATCCGCCAGCACCGCCGCCGCCAGCGCCCCATCCATTGTTGTCGTTACCAGAACCAGCACCGCCACCGCCTACAACCAAGTATTCAACTTGTGTAGCACCAACAGGGGCAATCCATATGGTAGAACTAGTAAACACAAATACATTTGTTAATGCAGGAGTTGGCGTTGTTGGGGCTAGTGTTCCAGACGAGGCAAATGTATGTATGACATACCCGCCATTAGCAGAAACAGTTCCACCAGTGTAAAACTGCACAGAGCCGGGGTATCTGACTACTACGATGCCTGAACCACCTGCGCCGCCAACAGTACCACTTGAATATCCTGCACCGCCTCCACCGCCGCCTGTGCTAACAGTACCAGCAACACCTACCGCATTTGAGCCACCAGAACCACCTCCACCTACACCGCCTGTGCCAGCAGTGCCTGAGTCAGTGCCGCCACCACCGCCTCCGCTATAAGTAGTTACTGTTCCACTAATAGCAGATGCAATACCAGCACCACCGTTACCTCCAACAGAGCCTCCAGTAAGCCCTATAGTCCCAGCGCCACCACCACCGCCTCCGGGGTAAATGCCACTGGCAATACTAGCTCCGCCAGCATTACCTTGGCCTGATACGCCTTGCGCTCCGGGCAAAGCACCAGTAGTTCCTGCGCCACCGCCAGAGCCACCAGACACTGGGGGAGTGGAAGAGCCACCACCACCGCCACCGCCACCTGTAGAGGTAATAGGGCCAAAAACAGAATTAACACCAGATGTGCCAACAAAGCTAGTTGCACCAGCACCACCTGTACCAACAGTAACCGTGTAAGAAGTGCCAGCCGTAACAGGAACCATACCAGTTAACAAACCACCAGCACCACCCCCGCCACCGTTTCCTTTTCCACCACCGCCACCGCCAGCAACAACAAGGTACTCTACCCACTGAGGTGGATTAAATGCTGACCATGCGCCTTGACGAATAGCTTGGTTAACTTGTCTGAGTGTAAAAAGACCTTGTGCCATATATCCTCAGAATGTAATTGTTCCAGATGCTACAAACTCGTACACACGCCATCCGCCAGCAATGTATGTTTCTGGTGATCCAGTTGTTGACGTAGCAGGGGCTAAGTAAGATGGGTAGCGTAGGATTACGATGCCAGAGCCTCCTGCGGCTCCAGCTACTGTGCTGTAAGTTGGAAATGTTGCACCTGCTCCACCCCCGCCATTTCCAGTATTTGCAATTGCCGCAGTTCCCAGATTTAGTGAATTGGCTGGATTTGCCGCTGTACCCCCATTACCAGATGTATTAGTACCGCCCAATCCACCCGCACCTGCTGGACTTTGACCAAATCCACCGCCGCCACCTCCACCACTAGCATATTGAATTTGTGCGCCTGAAATAGATGATGCAATACCTGCACCACCATTACCGCCTAAATTTGTACTTGCAGTAGGAGTTAATCCCGCTGAACCTGCGCCGCCGCCGCCCGCACCACCTTGAAAATTTCCAGCAGAATAAGCGTTACCGCCAGCATTCCCCTGACCAGAAGTTCCTGCGCCGCCATTATTGCCTGATCCTCCTTGCCATCCGCCACCACCGCCAGAACCGCCAGAAGTAGCCGTGCCGCCACTGTATGCGCCACCTCCGCCGCCACCTGTAGACGTAATAGCGCCAAAAACAGAACTTGAACCTTGACTGCCAGCAGTGTTATTTGTAGATGATCCAGCACCTCCAGCACCTACCGTTACAGTAATGCTAGAGCCAACAGTTATTGTGTATCCAGTAGCTGTAAGTAAACCACCAGCACCACCACCGCCACCTCCGGGCGTATTGGCGCTACTTACGCCACCTCCACCCCCGCCAGCCACACATAAGTATTCCACCGCTGTGACAGGGTAGTTAATGCCGTTTAAACCAGCGGAAAGAATTCCACCAACTTTTGTAAGAGACATGAAAGCCTCCTATTAAGATGTGATTGCTTCAAATGTGGCTGTATAAACCAATGCGCTGGCTGTTCCAGAGATCACACCTACAGACTGGTTTTCAGTCACATAAAACGATGAGGTCTTATCAGTCACAATCAATGATGCATTTGGAGGCACACTGATCTGATACGCAATGCTATATGCAGTGCCAGAAGCAAACGTGGGATTGTTTGAAATCTGTACTGTGCAGTTTGCCGCAGATGAAGTGACGTTAGCCACAACAATGCTAGTGACACGATTGACCGTGCCAACAGCGGGTGTGAGACCAGTCAACGCCGTAGTGCCGTTGTAAGTCCATGCAGTCGAGACACTCGTAGCACTAGGAGTGACATACGCCACATTCCCATAAATACTTGTGACGTTGACAATATTAGGATTTGCCATGTTTATCGCTCCTTAGAATCCAAAAATCATTGCCATCGCAATGGCTTTACCAGTTGTCACACCAGAAGAAGGTGTTACCCATGTAGGCGCACTGCCAGTGTTTGCTTGCAGATATTGACCAGTTGTACCATTAGCAGTAGCCGAGGGAGCAACACCAGCACCTCCTCCATAAACAACACCATACTGAGTTAGTGCCGCAGAAGATGCCAATGTGCCAGATGCTGTGTAGGCTAGAACACCGCCAGAAGTTCCTGATGTCAAGCCTGTACCGCCGTTAGCTACGGGTAACGCTGTACCAGACAAGGTAATTGCAAGCGTACCGCTCGTGGTAATTGGAGACCCTGCAATTGACAAGAACGTGGGAACAGTAGCCGCAACGCTTGTGACTGATCCTGCTGAACCTGCATTACTAGCAAGCAGTTTGACAGTACCTGTACTGTTCTTAAAGTACAGCTTTTCATCAAGTGTGTTAAGTGCTAACTCGCCAGCAACAAGATTTCCAGCAGACGGTGTAGCCGCCGCAGTCGTGCTGTAGTACAGCGAGATTGGTGTAAAGTTTGTAGCCGCCATTAGAAAGTTCCTCCTGAGATACCACCCGGCACAAATAACATCGAGCCGTCAAATGTCAATGCTGACCCCATTATCAGTTGATTTGATACGTTTTGATAAGCCACACCACCAGCCGTTCCGTTCAACGCGTACAACTCTGTGATGTCACTGTTAGTGCCTGATTTGGCGGCAACTAAGTTTGTTCTTGCAGTTGAGGCTACTGTTGCCCCAGTTCCACCATTAAGAACTGCCAAAGTTCCAGCCAAAGTAACCGCACCACCAGTTGCGCTTGAGGGCGTCAAACCCGTAGTTCCTGCGCTAAATGTGGTTACACCACTTGCTGGCGCGGCAACCCAAGATGCTGTTGTTCCGTTGGATGTCAGCAAATATCCGTTAGCGCCAATAGCCAAACGTGTTGCACTATTGGTTCCGTTACCAATAATTAAATCACCTGTAGTCGTAACAGGAGACAGCGCATTGAACGCCGCAGAAGCTGTTGTCTGACCTGTACCGCCAGAAGCGATAGCCACCGTGCCTGTCAAGTCAGCCGCAGACAAAGCAGACAGCGTAGCGTTTGTACCGTTAGAGCGTAAATAATATGCGCTTGTCTGCGTACCTGTCAGGGCTGTAATAGCCGCCGCCGCTGTGGTCTGTCCAGTACCGCCGTTAGCAAGCGCGAGCGTCCCTGCAACAGTTACAGCACCTGTAGTCGCCGTTGCTGGAGTCAATCCAGTAGAGCCAAAAGTAATTGAACTTACGCCAGAGCCTGCGCCTGAGAACTGCGCCCATGTGATGGCAGTAACACCAATCGTGCCGCCAGCATCGGATGTGCAAACCCAACCTGTATCAGCAAGGGTAGAGCCAGTCTCTACGAAGACGTACGCGCCGGGGACTTCCGCCCAAGTGTCCATGTCCGTGGTTCTTGTCCACGCACCCGCCGCACAAAGGTAGAGTCCATTGTTTGCTGGCAAAGTTTGATTCTTCACCAACACACGATCACCAGAAACCAAAACAATACCGTCAATGGTTTGGGTGCCACTCAAAGTGATGTTTGCCGTTGTGCCAGCTATCACCGAGGCTTTGGTGTCTAACCCCTGCGCAACTGTATCGACATACGCCTTGTTGGCTATGTCGGTTGAATTAGATGGGGTTGTTGAAATCGTACCCGTAGTCAGCGTTACAGCGTTGATTGTTGTGTTTGTTGCACTTGTAATCTGACCCTGTGCATTCACCGCAATAACTGGAACAACTAAAGACGAGCCGTAGGTTCCTGCGGAAACGCCAGTCACATCAATGCTGATTGTTCCTGTGGAGGTGATTGGGCCTCCCGTCAGCCCAGTTCCAGTTGCTACAGAAGTAACACCAGAACCAGAGGCAAATGCAGTCCAAGCCCCGTTGTATCCCTCAAACAAACCAGTTGTTGAGTTGAAACGAAAGTTACCTAACGTAGATGTTCCGCGCTGACCTGTTGTGCCAGCGGGAACAACGACCCCCCCAGTGCCGGGTATTACAGGGTCAGTAGCCAAAGAAATCGTTGGATTACCGCTTACGCCAGTTCCGTTTGCAACGCCAATTTGACTTGCGGTTCCTGTGATGGTCGCAGAAGTAATAGCACCACCAGTTGAAAGCGCCACAAGCCCATTGAAGCTGGCATTGGCAAAATTCAACACCTGACCGCTCAAAGCAATGGTTGGGTCGCCAGATACGCCAGAACCGTTGGTGATTGACAGCCCATTACCGCTAACCGCTATAGAACGGTTTGTAATGGCTGTAGAAGACGTTTTAACCTGAAACCCAGTACCAGATGACACCAATGAAGATAACGCGCCTGTGGTCGTTATATTAAAAAGTCCCTGCGCTCCGCCGTCGGTCACAGTCAAACCATTGGTTGCCCCCACATACCGACTGTTTGCCAATTGAGGAGTCTGTGTGACCGTCAAATAAGAATAAGTCTGAACAGGTGAGCCAGCAAGCGCCGCAGTCGTGGTTTGAACTGTCACACCATTTTGGACAATAGGAACCGCCTCAGTACCTGTAATAGCACCAGCGGCTGGCAGTTGGAGTATGGTTACTTGTGCTGACATTTATGTACTCGTATCGTCTGGAGGGTTTGGCGCAAGAGTGTCTTCGTTGCCCGTCTGTGTTGGCGTTTGAGTGTTCTGCTCAGTAGAAATTTGAAACTGGCTTATTCCGCCAGTCATCAAGTAGTTATCACCAGCATCAATATTAACATCAGGACGAGGAAATCGTAAGTTGATTCTTTCGGTTTTTCGAGCAGGTAAACGATAGGGATCAAGCACATCTCTGCATCCACGTTCTGCGCAGACGCGGAGACCCGGCGAGTTCCCATCCGCCACCAACGTGACAAAAGGCACCTTCATCTTGCACCTATCGCAAACCGCGATGGCAACCGATGTCAACCCACGAGTGTCAAGAAAAACTGGCATTATGCTGTGTATGGACTTATGTTAGGAGCTAGATATATGGGAGATTTATCGCGCTCTTCCTGCTCCGCTTCAAACAGATATTTTTCAGCCATCTTCTCAAGATAGCCAACACGATCCATTGCAACCTGTGGAAGTTCAAGGCTCATCCTGTGAGCCAGCATAAACACCACCGCCTCGTACCAACGCTGAGGAATCTGCAACTCGTTAGTTAAAGCACCCACATCCATGACTTGCGTGGAATACCACACCGTCATCTGCACAAAGGCATTGCTAGGGGTAGGCCAAAGATAAATCGTTGGGTTTGGAATAGTGCGATCAAACCAAAACTGAAAAGGCTGGTTTGCAGTAAAGTTCTTGTTAGGTAGATTGGTGTAGTCGTCGCGGTTTAGGCGAGACATCATCACCTCGGTACTGTTGTTACCGATGTACCACTCACGAAGAGCAAGCGTAGTCCCAGAGGAGGCAAGAATGCGGTAGTAGGCGACGGACTGACCGGGGTCTATGTCCGTCCACACCCATGTGTTGTCCTTAACCGCAACCGCCCCAAGGTTTTGCAAGGTGGAATACGTTACCCCGTCAGTCGAGTATTGGAGCGTAATATTCCACGTTCCAGACCCACCACCAGAGATGTAGGGTAAGAACCCAATAGAGCCTGCATAGATGGGGTTTGACGTTCCGTAATTGACCGTGAAACTTCCGTTTGCCGAAGCCTGTTGGGTGTAAGTGTCAACATCACCATCGTAAAGATTTGCAACAGTTCCGCCAGCAGAGGAGGTATACGCCCCTACTGGACGATTTAAAGTGCGATATAGCACATTAAGCGTGTCTACAGCCCCATCAGGCAGGGTGTATTGATACTTGTTAGGGGTAAGTCCAATCACCTCTTTGCTGATGCACCAATACTGAATGCCGCGATTGATAAGGTTAGAAAGCAAGAACCCAAGCGATTGACGAGCGGAGAGAACTTGCTCAGAAGTCAACTCTTCAGCCAGCTTCCCACAGCGTCGAGCGCCGTGGTCAATCAATGTCTGTACATTGACTGTTTGTCCGTAGGTTTCAGAGTACGCCATATCAACACTTCCAACGTGCAAGCGCCGCCGCTTTACGAGTAGGCTTGCCTTTTTCGTCCTTCATCGGGCCTGCCATCCCGCTCATTCGAGCGCAAAAAGAATCTTTTCTTGCACCACCTTGAGGTTGAGGTGCTTTTAAATTACTGCCTGTTGCCGCATTATATTTGGCTCGACCTTTGGCAGTTAACCCAGCCCCTTTAGAAGTAGGCAACTTTTCGCCGCGACCGACTGCTAAATTAACTTTTTTTTTGCTCATTTTACTTTGGCGGTTTTTGCTGACTCTTTAAAGTCTCCAGCCGTTGGCGCACCTTTGCTACCAACTCTGCGCATTTTCTCCCCAGAGCCTTCAGATATTCTTTCACGTTTTGCATTGATATTTGCATACAAGCCGCCTCCTTTAAGTTTCTTTCCCTCATCAGCTTTGGCAAAATCTTTGCCGACTTTTTGAGGAATACCAACCTTCTTGGCGAACGCAGGGTTATGTGCGACCGCTTCCATCAAATTGTGTTGAGAAGATGATTTGCTTGGCATGATTAACCTAATGGATTAACGTAATGTTTTTGCATTTCAAGAATGATTGTGTATGCATCTCCAGCACTACCATCTAAAGTAGTAAAAGTAATCACACCATCTTTACCTGAACCAGCGTTGTTCCACAAACCACCAAAACTTGAAAAGTCTTGGGTGTAATTTGTATTTGGCGGAATAATTTCAATAACAACTGGTGTGCTTGCTTTCCAATTCATTTGAACTTCTAAGCCATGCGTCATTGCCGTGCATTTTAAAATGGTCACAGCATCACAAGCGCCACCTGCACTTGATGCCAACAATGCCGAAGGAGTTACTTTTGCAACAGCAGACTCATTTTCAGTCGTACTCATTGATGCGTAAAACTTCATAATGGCGATTCTTTCGCCATCAAATAATGTTTGGGATGTAGCCGTAATAGTCATTCATTTCTCCAATTAAAAGCAGGAGCCGAAGCCCCCACCTTATTTCAACAAACCATACCACCGCGTTTCTTGCTTGCAGGTGAAACCGTTACAGACTCTTTAGTCTTGGTCACACTCTCAGAACCTTTTGGCATGAAGTAATCTTTTGCTTTACCAGCAAGTTCTTTCATCATGCTCAGAGGATTCATTGCATCCTCAAGTTCACGGTTGTACTTTCCAGTTTTATCGTATGCACCCTTAGACATATCCGTAGTGCCGCCCTCTTTCATCCGCTTTAGAGAACCATATTTCAGGTTGCTATCCGTTTTAGCGGCACGCATAGTAGGAGCGTACTCAGCATTGTTAATTGCTTGCAAGGATTTGTTGTTTGGGGCAACTTTGCCACCAGACTTGTAAGTTCCTGACAAGCGGCTAATTGCTACTGGTGCAGAAGCTGGTTTATTGCCTTGCGGCATTGCGACGGCGCGACCTGAATTAACAGTTCCCCCCGTCGCGTAGGCTTTTTTTGAGGCTTTCCCTCCCATTTTGTAGCCGCCGCCATTGCCTAGAACAACTCCGCCTGTAGCCATGCCGCCTTTTTTCATGCCTTTGCCGTCGCCGATAAAAGCAGGTTTACCGTCTTTCATGGGCATACCGCCGTCTTTGTAGCCACCGCCGTTACCAAGGACAACACCACCAGTTTTGTAACCACCTTGACCGTCCGTTACACCGCCAGTAGCCATCTTGCCGCCCTTTTTCAGCTTCAAGTTAGTGCCTTTGCCGCCTTTATGCTCTTGCATATCGTGCTGTTTAAAGGCTTTCTTGATCATGGCTTTGTCTTGAGCAGTGTCGCCGCCTTCAGCCTTGCCACCTTTTTTCATGGTGGGCATTGTTGGGCTAGACGGTGTCATAGCAGGTTTTGCCATCATTGCCTTGCGACGAGCCATCATGGAGGGCTTGCCCGGCGTGCGCACTGGAGCATTCACAGCAGGACGACCCACCAAAGCGGGTGTTCCTGACATCATGTCCATAGCGCCACCACCCATAGCCATCTTCTTGGCTTTGGTAGTGCTACCGCCTTTTTTCATCTTGACTGAGCCACCCTTAGCGAGTTTTAACTCTACTGAGGGTTCTGTGGTCTCCATTTTGACCATTGGTTTAAATTGTCCCATGTTGCTCTCCTTATGCTTGTGTGACGCCAAACGCGCCAACACGGGTTGCATTCGGGCCTGCCGCAATCGCTGGCAGGGCTATTCCCATCACAAGGCGCTTGATACCGTCTGCCGCCGAAGAAGGGGTGTACGTTCCGCGCACATCTCCAGTTGTGGTAGTCGCTGTAGCGGTAGCGGCAACAGTCAGGGTGCCAGCATCTTCAGCCAAAGTATTGTCCCAGCCAGCGCGGGTGACGTAACCACGATCAGTGATGCGCAGTGGCGCACCTAAGATGTCGGTTGTACCTACTGCAACGGTTACCACGCTTGCGCCAGAAGAAACAACACTGGAAATTTGGTAAAAGGCTTTTTTACCATTAACAGTTGTTGACGCCACTGTTCCTGTTGCAATTACCTCGCTCATGGCTTGACCGTAGTAGTCGTAACCAGAAACAGTAATGTTGACAGAAGTTGGAGAACCAGCACCAGTGGTTGTAGACACAGCACGAGGGCAGTCAAGTTGCAGACCTGTACCACCACCAGTTATGGTTGCGGATGTCACACCTGCACCTGCGGCAAGCGTGAGCGTGGTAGCAGTTGTGATAACAGCGGCAACAATGTTGGTTGTTAGTTTTGCTTGTGGTACAGCGTCCCAAATATAGAGTCGACCCAAGGGGCCAACGCCTGTGGTCATTGTGGATGGGTTTTGCAACAAAGCATTACCAGAACCAATGATGGTGGCGCTTGCTACAGTTTGTGAAGCACTTACTGTGTAAGTACCTGTACCGCCTGTACCTGTACCAAAAGCGGTAATGTAGGTGCCATTGGTGAGTGACGTTGAACTGTCAATAAACATACCAACAGTAATATTGTCACCAGAAAGCATCGCGGTGACTGTAAGTGTAGTGGTAGAAATTGAACCAGTAAAGGTCGCAACAGCAGGATAGGTATCCCCACCTTGATAGGTGATAGCGGAACCTAGAAAAAGATCATCTGAAAACTGGGGCATGGTCTGCTCCTTGAAAAGTTTGACCAAACATTAAAAAAAAGGGGTTAGGTGTTATCCCAACCCCCTCGTGGCGTGGGTTAGACGCCGGGCGTGCCGTACACGGCGCGTGGATCAGTGAAGCCCACTTGGTAACGCTCTGTAGCTTTGTAGCGCATAGAGTCGGTCTCGAAATCACCTTCCATAGTTTTCTCGAGTTTGCGACGCATCAGCAACTTCATGCCTTCAGGAGCATCAGTCTGTACCCAGAATGCTGTAGCACTGGTCAAACGTGACAACACCGCCGCGCCTTCGTCCAAAAGACCGATAGACTTAACAGGGTTAATGTCGTTGTTGCCAGTACCTGAGCGCAGGACAGACTTCAACAGAACTTCAGCTTGGAAGACGTTGCCCGGTGCCACAATCAGTTGACGTGGAACCAAACGAATCTTCTTACCATTGTTGTCCACCGCTTGACGGATTTGGATCAACATCTGCTCAAGAGAAGTCTGAGACAAGTTAGCGGCAGTAGTCAGCAAGTTGCTAAATGTGCCATTCACAATGGGGTGCGCTGAATTACTCAGAGACACGCCGTCACCGCCGGGGTAGCTCGAGTTAAACGCACGATTCAACACGTTTGCTGACAAAGTTTCTTTGGTTTCAATCAAAGACTGTGCCAAGTGACGTGCATAAACCTGACCAATACGGATATGGTCGCCATCTTCAACCAACACTTTGGTCAACGCGAAGGCTAAACCATACACGTTGTACACATAGCGTTGCAAGAAGAGAACACCACCTTGCTGATAGGACACAGGTGTTCCATCAGGAAGTTGAGGTGCGGCACCAAATCCATAAAGGACTGGTTCTTCGTGGTAGTTACGGGGAATACCTTCTTGCTCACGGAAAACCCGTGACCATTCATCGGTACGTTGGTCATAGACTCCATCGAAGCATTCGTTGAGGATAGGTTCAACAATACTTCTAAAGTCCGTACTGCGCATTGGTGCGGCCATGATTGGACTCCTTAGATGGCGTTAATGGTTGCAACAAATTGACTACGAGAGACTTGTACTTGCACTACTGTGTAAGCATCGCCCCAAGCATTGTCAACAGCAGGCGTGAGTCCGATGATACGCATATCACCAACAGCACTAGAACCTGCCAACGAGGTAGAAATCATGCATTGCGACAAACCAGTGGTTGTAGAACCAGCGGTAATGCTTGCAAAGTCTGCTTGATCTCCAATGGAGGTTTGAGCCAAACTACCATTAGCCTGAATGTCGTAAACGATGTTCGGGTCAGAATAGTAGTAGGTTACTTCAGAACCAGTTTGGTATGCAGTGCTTGCAATCCATTGGTTGCTGACAAGACGACGACCAGTTAGGTCGGTGTACTCGTGACCAGCAAAAGCACCTTGATAGGCGCTACCAGCAGTAGCGGCAATAATGTTACCGCTGGTGTTAAGTGCTACGGGTTGACCTTTTAAAATGCCAGTTCCGTAGGCAGAGGCGATACCGTTGGGTAATGCGACAGCGCGATCCAAACCAGAAGGATGGAACGATGGGCGCATACCGAACGGAGCAGATGTTGAAGACATAGTCTTACTCCTTGTTTGTTAAAACATTCCTACCCAGCAAAATGCGGAGCAGGTATCGGTTTATCAATGTTGTCCATACCATCGCCTTCAATCTGTCCCAAGGGTCTACCTCGGCTATCGCGTCCCACTTGTTGCTCTGCTTGCAGTCGAATCTTGTTCGCTTCCTCAAGCGGTGCATCATGGTGAAAATGAGCCATAACATCTTGATACAAGTCCATAGGAATTTTGTACAAGATCATCTCATTACACGCGATATAACCAGTTTGTTCTCCAGACTTGACTCGATAGTTATCAAACCCAGTCATCTCGTCCGCTTTCACGGGTACATAACCTAATCTGATCCTCTTGTCAATGCTGTCATACGCATTGGTTGACGATAACCAGCAATGATGCCATCCCTTAACTTCAGGGACATTGGGCAACGCGCTTTGTGTCCACTCATCTTTCCACATCTTGCGACGCTCATCAGATGATACGAACTGGTCTTCGGGTGCCTCTCGACTTTGGTCAAGACTCGCGCGACTTTCGCGTCCACCAGCAGACAAATTTTTCTTTAAACGAGAATCCATTTTCAACTCCTATAACCGTTGTTTTGACGTGCTTCTTTAGCATACCTCGCGACCATTCGCGCTCTCTTGTCGGGATCGTCCCACATACCCGCATCTTTCATGGCTCTGACCTGATCTGGGTTCAGAGTAAAAGTATTTCTACCACCACTACTCGACGCCGCTTCGCGTCCCGAACTCGTCACTACATTACGGGGTCTCCGTTGTGTTGTTCTCTCGTTTGCGTTATCAGTATAACGGTGAGGTAGGTACTTTTGCAAGCGGTTGTCAAGTTCTTCCCAAAATTCCGCAGTTTGGGGTGAATAACCGTCTTCAGCAAGTGCCGCATCAATCGTCAAAGCGATTTTTGAGTCGGAATCCTTGCCTTTGGGGTCATACCACTGATTGTTTGACATCCATTGGTTTGCAAAGTTCTGTACGGTTGGATCAGGTGCTTGAATAGTGCGTTGACGACGTGGTGCCGTGGCTTTTTTCTTGATGTTTTCAAGAGCCTCAGCGTTGCGTCGTGCTTCAAACCACATTTCCTGCGCATTAGTCAGCAAATCACCGTTTCCAGTGGCTGTTGCCTCTGAAATCTTCTGCTTTGCAAACAAAATGCGATTGTGTTGGTCTTCAATCGCCTTATTAAGGCGTGCTAACTCACTTCCATGCGACTTTTTCTCCAAAACCGCCATTCGCTCGAGCATTTCTTGATTAACGCGCTCCAAATGTTGGATTTTGACGTTTTTTTCTTGCTCGACGTTGCGGTGGTACTCCTTGCGTGAGCGTCGTTTCTGACGTTTCTGCTCTCGCAGAGCCTCCGCATCGGCGTCTACCTCACCACCAGCGGCTAATTCAGCACGTCTGGCTCGTTCATCAGCTTCATCAGAGTCTTCGTGACCTGCATCTGGCTGTTCATCAGGGGATGGGATGCTATCTGGCAGTTCAATTGTTGCTGAACCGTCGACTTCTTCCTGAATCGTGATGACTTCTTGCTTTTCAGCATTTTGTTGCTCGGTACTCATACGAATGCCTTCACTTCAAGGGGGTTACCAGTGATTTTGGCGATCACTTCGTGGTCGTTCAGCACCATAAACTCGACGTTTTCTTCGTTGTTATGTGGAACAAACCAGCGGTCGCCAGTCCATTTGGGTACGCGCAGGTAATCACCCACACTGCACCACGAGCCTTCAGGCCACGCCTCCATTGTGTCGCGCTTCTTGAACGCTAATGGGCCGATAGCCACCACTTTACCGACTGGGTTTTGCGCCCTCTCGGTATCGCGGGTTTCTTCAGGCAAGATAATCCCCGATTCTGTCATTCGTTTCTTGGCGATTCGTAACTGAACTAATACTCGTGCGCCAAGGGGCAGTGCTCCGGGGTCTACAGCAGGAAAAGCATCCTGCAAATCAGCGGCATTACCCGCTACCGTGCTATCTGTCATCGTCTTCTTCTTCCTTTAAAAGGTTGTTTAGGATGTCAAGGGCTTCTTCAAGACCCGCATTGGTACCGACTAGCCTTTGATATGCCTCGTAGTTGATGCAGTTTCCCGCAATAACCGACTTAGCAATCTCAGCTTTACGCGCTTCTACAGCACCGATAAAGTCGGATATGTACCTCATGCGTTGCTCTTGTCCACGCCCTTGTTTTGGGAGAAATTCCCGTGGTCGCTGTTAGCTTTTGGTAGTGTCGCTGTACCCTTCTCTTTTAATGTGTCGCCTGTAACCCAAGCGCCAGCCGCCATGCGGGTGTGTTGCTTGACTTGTTCGCTTTGTTGCTCTTTGTCAGTAGTAGCCATTTCAATCTCCTAAGTTGCGTTGTGTAACATTTTGCAGTTTGAGTGCTGTCTCTTCCTGCTCCCTTTGCAATTTGATCTCTTCGACCGTGAGGTCTGCCGTCATCATCCGTTCTTTCGTCAGGTTGTCTTCGGCGTTCATAGCGATCTTCGCTTGCAATTCTTTTGCCTTCTGCGCCATGTCCGCTTGGTCGCGTGCAGTGCGTCGTTGTGTCTCTGCCATAGAAGCCTGCAACACAGCTTGTGCTTCGCCTTCCATAGGAGGTGCTGGTGGCTTGAACTGTTGCATGACTTGACCCAACTGCTGAAGGGCTGGTAGCACGCCTTTGAAAACCTCAGCGGTATCCAATTTGACGTGATCAGATGCAATAGCCATAGCGCGATCAATGTCGGGAGCCAGCTTGCTGTCCTCGTAAGGGCCTAGCTTCAAGTCCGTACCAGCAGTCACATAAGCACTCATCTGACTTGTGTACCACAGCATCATGTGTTGCTTGATGTGCTCCAAAGCCTGTGGAATAAACTTCGGTGCAATCAAGTTGTTAGAACCCAGCATTGGATCAAGACCAAAAGTTAGGTGAACTTGGATGTGCGCTAAGTGATCTTGGTTAGGGTATGCAAACGACGATTTGCCTAAAGACATTGCGGCGTTCTCGTCAGCGGCGTTGTGCTCCATCGGCTTAGTAGCGTTAGGTAGTAACTCTTGAATGTCAGGAACCTTCAACTGCTTAAGCATTCGGCTCAACACGGCTTTTTGGTCAAACATCCCCGGATTTGCCGCCGACATCTGAAGCACCGCTTGCATCTGCGCCATGCGCTGAGTTTCAGAGAAAATGTGCGGATCAGAAACAGGAACAATGTCGCTGTTTTTTTTAAAGTCTTCACGGCTAATAGGTAACTCAGCAACGTCGTCACCTCTTCGCATATCGTCCAAGTACCAGCGGTTGATGCGACCAAGCACACCTAACACTCTGCGCTGGCTCTCATGCAAACGTGCGTGAATAGCGGAGAACACCGCCGCACCTTGCTCAATCAAAGCCTGCGTAGTTCCCACAGGAGTATTGGCAGATACATCACCAATCTTTTCCTCAGCAGTGGTGACCACGCCTTTGGCGGCAGTAGTAAGCCAACCAAGCAATTGGAATAGAACGGGAGATGGTGCATTGAACGGCATGGGCATAGCGATTTGGCGGATGTCGTTGACGCCCGGCCCTGCTTCGATCTCCGTCACCTGAGTCACCTCAATGTTCTGTGATTGACCAGAAACCTTTGCACCTTTCAACTTCAGCATCGTTGCTGAGTTGTTGATGTGCGCAGTGTCCAGCAAGGCGCGTAGAGCACCCGTCAAGGCGGCTGTGAGACCTCCAATGAGTTGGGGTAGCCCAATAGCGTATGCACCCCTCCAAGGGATAAATTTAAACTCAATGAGCCAATCTAACTTGGTCATTGTGTCGTCACCCTCTTCCCAGTTACGGTACAACCCAAGAACTTTGCTTTCAAGTTCGTCAATCATCAGGATGTAGGGAGCCAACTCGCCCTTGGTAATTGGGTCGTCTTCAATCTCAAGGAATGTGTAGATGTGATAAACCTTGCGCAGACCGTCTTCGTTGTCACCGTAAGACCTACCCTCAATCTTGTCGTTAGCTTTTTCTGAGGCTGTTTGCTCAGGTTCTGACGTAGCGCGAACAAAGTCAATGTCGCGGTACAAACCAGAATCAATGCGGCGCTTGAACTCCATCCCTGTGATGTCTTGCATCTCAGTCACGCGCTGGGCAGTGTAGAAGTTCACAGCCGCATAGGGAAGCATCACGTTGTCGATAGGAACGAACTCAGCGCAGGGGCGCTTTTTTTGCTCGTCGTACCACAGTTTCATGTACTGCGAACCACCAAGGGGAAGCTGAGTCAGCAACTGTTCCTGTTCATCGCGGAACTCTTCGATCTGTTCAGTCAACTGCCAGTTAGCCCAGTCGCGTTTGCGCTCTGCTCGTTCTGTTTTCTCCTCAGTAGCCTCGCCCATGATCTTTGTGCGGACAGGGCCATCTGGCGGGAACAATTCCTTGATGGCACGAGCGGCAAAGTCAACGCACGCCTCAGCCATCACGGGGTGAACAACTTTGCTGGCACCCATGAACTGAGCACCGCCCGGTGAGTCATTCCCTAAACCCGTGCGTTTCAGTCCTTCTTCATACTGCTTGTCGCGTTGCTCTCGTGCTTCCTTGTCTTTCTCAATCAGGTCAAGGTAACGCATTCCAATCTTGTCAAGGTCGTACAGGTTGACAACTTCTTCGGAAAGGTTTTCATAGAACTCAGCATCCTCTTCAGGCGTCTTGTCATCGCCCATGCGAACGATAGCGGAGCCGTCCTCTAGTTCTTCAACGTCGCTGATGTCTTCGTCTACTTCAACGTCAGCACTACCGTCTTTGTTGTTTTTAAGTCCGTCAATAAAGCGGTCAAATTCTTGGTCGATGGGCATTTGTTTTGCCATGTTCTTATTCCTTAGTTACGCACAGTAGGGATCGTTTGATCTTTGCGCTTGAGTGACTCGCGTATAGCCTGCGCCGTTGGGGATGTACCACGACCGCCTTCTTCAGCATATTGATGGCGCATCATGTACATCAAGTCTTTGTTAGCGTCAGCTTTACCAAATTGAATCTTGGCTTTATTTCCCAGAATTTGACCAGCAACGGATTGGGCGTTGAGGAACTTCTTCATTGGATCACCGCCAGCGTAAGGGTCGTTGGCAAGGAACACGCCACCAGTGCGGGGGCTGTGGCTGACGATGAGACCGGGGATGTTCTTCCCCAGCGCAATTACTTCTTCGTTGCTCAGGGCGCGACCGTTAGGGCCAGTCACCATCATCGCTGTAGCATCTTTAATGTTGTTGGTTGCCATAGGAACAAAGCGATGTGCCGCCATAGCCTCTTGGTTCAACTCTTGACCTGCGGTTGCAATGTCGCGACGCAATGATTTATTGGTGGAAAGGTTTCCAGCACGAGGTACGTCAACACCAACCATAGGGTTCAACTCAAGTTGTCCTTCGTTGTTCATGTAGACGCCTTGACCGCCGCGCTGAGTAGTCTTGCGACCACCCATGTTGGTCATCGGAACAGCCGCGCCTTCACCAATCATTTGCCTAGTAACTTCATCTTGAAACTCGCGTGGTTTGAACTTTGCTAAGTCAGGAGCAACAGCCTCAGTCGTCAGAGTTGCTGGGGTAAATGGACGACGAGCGGCGGCAGTCACTGAGTTAAGACCACCTTCAATAGCGCGTGGTGCTTTAACAGCGGCATACGGTGCGGCAAAGGCACCTAACATTTCAGCAATAGGGTACTCGTCCTCGTTGATCATTCCCTTGTTGCGCATGGCGTTCTTGATGTCGGTAGACGTACCAGACATGGGGAACTTAGCGACCTTCTCTCCTTCAGGGTCGAGCACTGAGGCAGGCTTGTTTAGACCGGGGATCACGCTCTGCGCAAGATTAGCAATGTCAGGAACTTGTCCAGCCAACACCGCGCCGATGCGAAGGGATAAGCCCTTGGCTCCGCCGGGTCGTCCCGCCTGCTCCCACTCCTTTGTAACCTGAGCCTTCAGCATCTCAGACGCCTTGTCCATTGTTTGGGATGGTTGCTGGAACCGTTGGCTTGCCATCTGGGGGAATACACCAAATGCCGCACCCTGCGCGTCAGCCATCTTTTCCAACTCTTGGGGGGTAGGTGCAGGAACTGAGCCAGCTTCAGCGTAGCGACGCTCTACGACGCCTCCAACAGCCATATGTTGGTCGAGTGCGCTCTTTAGGCGTTGTTCAAATGATGTGTTCACAGTACCTCCGTCTTTGCGGTTCATAATCTTATCGAAGTCGTGGAAAGGTGGACGCTCTGCTGATCCACCATCCTTGTAACCTTCCTTTTGGAGGTTGGTCAAATACTCTTCGCTGACAAACTGCTTTGGGTTGCCACGCGACATAGCCCAAGCATTGACTGGGTCGGTTGGCCCGTAGCCTTTTTTCTTCATAAATTCTGGCGCGGCAGATCGAACTGGTGTTGGTTTAAACCTCATACCAAGATCGTCACCAGTCACTTGAACTGGGAATGCCTCGTTAAGGTCTGCTCGGTTGATGATCTTGTTGTCCATCACAAACAGGTGCGGCCCAACATCAAACGTGTTTGCATTAGCCAATACTGGGTCAGTCTCGCGAGTCAAGATGCGACTGATGTTTGAGGCATCGTTGTATTTGACGTTAGGGTTAGCCGCTTTGAACTCTTTGCTAATCATCGGCTTCCTGACACCCACACCCATCAATGCATCGCTGATAGCTGTACGGCGCTCAAAGGTCGTAGCCGCATTGATTGCTTGGGGGTCGGTAATGTCAAAGTCGTCAGAGAACAGCGGGTTGCCCTTGTCGTTCTTTGCTTGCTTGATACGTTGGTTGATTAGCTTGATTTGCTCTGGGTTAACAGTGCCAGCTTGATTTGCCGCTTGCAGTGTCTTGACGGCATCTTTGACCACCACCGTGTTGGATTTGTGTTGCTCTGGTGATCCAGCGTAGGTTGTCCATATTGTTTTCTCTGGATCATTCTGTGCAATCTTTTTCTCAGCGGTAGATTGATTCCCAAAGCCCCAAACAGTCCGCGCCTGTTTATGTGGTTGTGAGTAGTTCTGTAAACCTGTAAATCCTATACCGCCCATGTTTTCAGCAAAGACTCTGGAACGATCAGCCTCAGTGAAGTTTAGTGTCTTACCTTCAGCGCCGACATTACCTAACGCCTCAGACATCCGCATGGTGGGAGCTTTCAGAGGGTCAGCGAAGTCAATGCCCGGCACCCCCATGCCTCGAGCACGCAGTCCAGCGATCTCTGCCTTAGACAATCTGGTGCCAGCTTTACCGAGGTTAGCTAGTCCAGTCAAACCACCGACTTGCATACGGATAGCGCCGCCTTTTTTAGCCAAAAGGGTTGCATCAGACTCAGGTGAGTAGTATTTAGAAAAGACTTCACCAATAGCGCCTTCATCTAAACCCATACCCAAAAACTGATTGCGTAAGTTGCTTACACTTTCAGCACCGCCCAATGCACCATAGGCACGACTGTAGTCTGGAGTGCTTGGTACTTCTGGTGTGGTCTGAAGGTTAACTGGAGGCGGTGCAGGTTGAGTAATAGCTTCTTGAAACTCTTGCTTAATTGGATCAGCTATTTGCGACACCTGAGTATTTTGCAATACATTGCTTGGTTCATTTTTTTGTGTGATGCGCTCAATCTCTTGAGGGATGTCTAAAGTCTCTTGAACTTTGTTGTCTTGCACATCCCTTTCTTCTGGAACGCTAGCCTGTGTAATCCGCTCAATCTCTTGGGGAATGTTCACAGATGCTTCTCTGCCGCCTTGGGTTTGCGGTTCTTGACGCTGTTTCAGTTGATTAAGAGCACCCAGCACGTCGTCGTTATACCTGCGGGTTCCAGTCTCGTTAGGATGCAGGTTGTCAGACAGCAGGCTCTTGTCTTGCAAGATGTCTCCCATTGAGTCAACCAGCGCGACGTTGTTGTACTTGCTGGCAACCTCTTGAAAAAGGGGATCAATCTTTGGATCAAAGTTGTTACTGACAACATCCTCCATTGATGAGGCATAAGGTGAGCCAGTCAAAACAACGCTGACACCCTGCGCTTCTAACGTCGAAAGAATCTTGTCGATGTTCCCTTTGATCTCGTCTTTGGGTACACCCTTTAAAAAGTCTACGCCACCCGTTTGCAGGAACACTGTAGCGTTAGGGTCAAACGATCCACCATCATTGATGAAGTCCATCAGTTGCTGATAGGTGTCGGCTGTTGTCGCACCACCTACCGCTGTGTTTGTTGTGGGTTGCCCTGTCGCTTGTGTTAGGTCATTGACCAGTAGGTTGTTTAGGCTGTTCCAGCTTGCACCAGCCATGATGTTGCCACCCAATACTTTGGATGGTTGACCACCGCCAGCCATTCGAGCAAGACCGCCTTTTTTACGTTGTAACTGTTTTTGCATGGTTATACGGCATAAGGGTTGACCCGCGCAGGTTGGGCATCGAAGTAGTCGTCGTCATCATACATTGGCTCAGGATCGATGTCGAGCCAACCACCATCCTTCAACCACCGCATAGCCTGAGTTGCTGAGTCGACGTAGTCGTCATGCGTGCTGTCAGGGAATGCGCATATCTGGGATAGGAACCCTTCCACCCAATCTTTGACGTAACCCTTATGCACCTCAGACTCAGGGAGCCAGACCCGCTTGGTGGCAAAGATAGCGGCGGTGATCTGGAGGCGTTGCATTTTGTCCGCACGACCGGGGTTATACCCCCTGACAATCAAATGCGCTTTCTGCAACTCTTGAATGAGAGACAGACCCGCCGCCTTCTCTTCGACTAGGATTAGGTCGGGGCGCTTGGCATCCTTACCCTCACCGTAAGACACTCGCCACTCATCCATAGCGCGATCCTTCAGCTTAGGGAAAGTTAGGTGCTCCGCCCAGCAGTCGATCAGCATCACGGACATTGGCCCGTCCATCGGCTTGAACACACCCCATGTCGTGAACGCTGTTGGGTCGTTGTAGGACTTGTCGGTGTACGCACAGTCATAGGACTGTAGGATGTACTCAAACTTAGGGAACGGTTTCCCAGCGGGATACATCTGGAACATATCCCTCGTAACCACCTTACCGTCCTCCAAATCGACGATAGCGCCCATAACTTCCTGCTCGTATAGCTTTGTACCCTTGTACTGCTCCAACTGCCTCTGGAAGGCTTTGTCGAGGTTCTTAGCGTTGTCGTATGTGCTGGCGCGGGATACCACCACGTCGTCACCTTCCCTGCCTACCAGATCAAGGATCAAGTCCTTTGGTCGAGGCGTTGTGGTCACGATCACGCGAGGGTGGCTGTGCGGTCTGTTGTCGGGCTTAATCCTCAATCCAAGCATCATGTTGTCCCACGCCTCGTTAGGCCCGAGGTACTGGAATGCGGCTAACTCATCACACCAACAGAACGACGAGTTGATACCGCGCAGTCGATCAAATGAGTCAGCCGACACACCCCTGATCTTGGAGCCGTTCGATAGCTTGATCAGGTGGTCTTGTTTGTTGTAGTCAATTACCAATGGTTTAGGTATGCATTCGAGCAGTCCTGATTTTCCTTCAAAGCAGGTGAATTTCAAGTCCCCGCTGGTAGGTGCCAACACCACGCTCAGAGTGTTAGGGTGCGTCCATGCCCACCACCACAAGGCTTCAGCCGCTGACCGAGTCTTGCCTGCACCCCTGCCTGCCAACATCAAAAACACCGTGTAATCAGAGTGCAGGTCTGGCGGTATCTGGTAGGCGTGTGCCATCTCGATCCACTTAGCATGGGCAATAAAAGCAATCCGATTGTGCTCTGACAGAGTATCAAACTCAGCGATGGTTTCAGAATCAAACATCTCTGCCAACATAAGTATTACTTTCTTAGCAGATCAGCCAAAACAGCGGATAAAACCCCGTGTTCTGCGGCACCCGCTGGCGCTTGAATGTAATACTTAGCCTGCACGTTTGGTCATTTCCATGTTGCGGATCACCTCAAGGAACTTGCTGGCGGTAGCATCCTGCGTGGCAATAGGTGCTCCACCCTCTACACCCTCAATGGCAACCCTGTCACCATACTTTGTGGGGTGAAATTTAGCCAGCAATTTAAGGCGGGTTTCAATGCGTAGCCTGCGGTGACCAAGCATATCCTCGACCGTCGTTGCCGCGCCCTCGTCTGTCATCACCTGCTTCTGACCCAATTCAACAGTGTCAGCAATCTGCAAGCACTCCTCAGCAATGGCGTCATAGCCAATATCGCGTGCGCGTGCGATGGATGCGGAAAGAGCCTCGTCGCGACCCATCCAATCGTACACCGTTCTCCACGCAGGGAACCCAGCGTTCTCTCTGCATATCTGCCTGAGCGGTACTCCCTCGCTTAACTGCTCACAGATAACTCTTGCTATCTCTGGGCTGTACTTTGATGGTCGTCCTGTTGGCTTTGAGGCTTCTGCGGCGTTTTCAGGCGTCATAGCACCCTTCACCTCTGTCTTGGCTTTTGAAGGCTTGGCGGGGCTTTTAGACCCCTTCTTGACGGTTTCTGGCATGACCCGTATTCCCCTGTTGATTTAGTTCGCCAGAGTTTAGCAAACCTTTTGGGTTTTCGCTACCTACCACCTCGATGCGTCCACAGGCACGGCATACCCACTTGGTTCCAGCCTTCACCTCATACTCGGTGACTAACCCGCCGCATTTACAAGTTCTCATAACGACACCCTTGTTGGTAACCCGTTAGGTACCCTCGAGGTACCCTGTTAGGTACCCTACGAGGGTTCGGTCTACTTCGCTTTCGGTTCGCTACACAATCCAATGGTGATAGCACGAGGGCTTTGTTGTAGGCACTCTTCCTCAGTCAAAATGAAGTCTGGCGCCCATACCATCAGGAACAAAATCAATATGAACATTATAGCGATTGTGACCTTTTGGATCAAGGTCTCGTCGGGTAGCTGTTGGCTTGGTAGGTCTTTCATCATGTCGTCAATTTCCTGTTTGTTCATAATTGCGCTCCTTCAGTGTTTCCTCTATGCCAGCGGCGAAGTGACAGATTTGCCGACCAAATGCTGGGTGTACGGTCTTGGACTCCTGCCACTGCTTGTCAATGTCGTCGAGGGTGATCCTCTTCCACTCCCTACTCTTCGTCGTCGTCTGGGTATCTGTCTTTGTCATTGCGATCCTCCTCTGTTTCAAACGCCGTATGCTGGGCTTCCCAGTCACGCTGGATTTGGCGCTTGCGCTCCTCCTCTGCGCGTTGCTCTGGGGTGATGGCTTTAAACTGTTTATACAGTTCTGCCTGTACTTGATCCATTAGGCTTCCCATATCGTTCATGCTGTCACCTCTATTGCCAAAATTTCTTGTAAGCCCTTGAGAATCCGCTGTGCCTCGGCACGAGTCAGTGTGGCGTGCATACTGGCATTACGACCCTGCAAGGCTAACCAGACACCACCGTCGTCCCACTCGTCAACGCTGATGCGAACCTGCTGTTCAGTGTAGAGTGCTGTTTCCATATCTTCATTCATGCTGTTCCCCTTTCAAGAACTAAACCAATGGCGTGATCACTCATGCCGTCGTTGCCTGTGCCAAGTTTCTCGTATGCGGCATAGGCTTGTGCATAGTTGGCGTAGGTGCCAATTACCTTACCAGTCTCTTTGTTGATAATCTCGTGTGGTCGGTTATCAGTCATGCTATTACTCCACATATTCGTTGGACTCAGCCACCAAGCGCTGGTGGTCAATCTTGGTCTCTTCCAGCAGGCGCTGGTACTCTGCCTGTGGGATGTCATAGGTGATGTCGGCACCAGTGGCATCAAAGACAAACAGGTCAAAGACCTCGGCGTAACCGTCCACCTCTGGGAGGTAGTCGTAAGCCACTGTTACGGTCTCTACGGTATCGCCGTCGTCAAAAGATACGACGTTGTCGAAGTTGTGTTGGAAGTCTGTAGTTTTCATTTCGCTTTTCCTTTTCGCTGTTGATGGTTTAATTGTAGCATAAACAATTGGAGAGGTGTCAACCGTGTGTTGAAACTTTATAAATTTGCACAATTGTGTCGGGGTGCAACCAACGATATTTAGACTCTGGTGCATCTTTGTGGCACACATAAACCGTATTGTCTGACCTCTCGCGCCATGACGATCCAACCTCGTCGTACAAAGTGTTGCCGTTTTTAATTGCAAACTTCCAATCGCTAGGGATAGCGCCATTGCTTTCAAGGTCTGCAAGGTCTGTTACTGCAATTGAGCAGACCAAGTATTTCCAAGAGTATTGTGTTGCGTTTGTTGCGTTTGTCATTTCACTGTTCCTTCGCTGTTTTAGCATCGAGATATTCGGTGCTTAAGTGTAATTGTATGTTAAACGAAAGGGCTGTCAACCCCTTCGATCAAATTATTTTATTAGGACTTACCCTAACACCTCTTCCAGCACTTTTGGGCGCTGGATAGCTGTCTGTTTTACGCCCTTGTACTCGACGTGTGCCTTGATGCTGGCTTTGATTGTGTTGGTCTCACCCTTGGCACCGATGTTGGTTTTGCCTTTGTATGTGTAGACGTTGCCCGACTCATCATGGGCGATGGTGATGTAGTTGTCACCGTAGAACTCGGACTTGATCACCACGATACGCTCGACGGTGATTGTCACGGTGACCTTGTCACCCACGTTGCCAATGAACTGGCTGTTAGCACGAGCAAACTCTTGACGGTCGATCACCGCGAAGCAGGACTCTACTGCCTCTACTTGACGGGCTGACAGGCTACCCCAATAAGCCAAGTTCTGGATTGAACCGCGCAGGAACTCATTGGCACCCGTATAAGCCTCTAAACGGGCTACCAAGGCGCTGTTGGCGTCGCGCCATGCTTGACCAGCCACAAGGCGCTCGGCGGCTCTCTGAGCGCGTTCTGCCTCAATGCGTGCCTGACGTGACTCACGGCGCTTTGTAGCACCAGCCTGACGACGTGCGCGTGTGTGCTCTGCGCGGACTTCCAAAAAGCGATCAATCCCCCAGCCAGTCTTGGCGACGCAATCGCAACCGACCTTGAACTGCTTGGCACCAGCAACAGAACCCTTGATCCAGAACTCCCAGCGAATGCCAGTACCGCAGTAGTCGCAGACACCGCCGCCCTTGGTGGTGCCGTCGCCGTTGTCCCAGACATTCTCGCTCACGCCTGTGCATGAGAAGGGAGCCTTACCTAAGCCTGCTTTTTCAAAAGGATGTGTCATTTGGATTCACTTTCATTTCGCTGTTTTACACTGAACCGTTCGGTGTATGTGTGTAATTGTACGTTAAACAAAGGGGGCGTCAACCCCCTCTGCTAATTATTTTTCTAAGGACTTACCCTTATCCTGTCCAGCCTCCAAAATCTTGTTGGCGGCGCTGAAAATGCGCTGGGCTGTCTTGTCGGTTACCTCTGCACCCTGCAACCAGTTCTGGATATAGCCACGAGACTCGTGTAAGCCCTCCAGACCGAGCAAAGAGCACAGGATGTAGGCAACACCCTCAGCCTCGACTTCGCGCACGTCACGGGGCGTTGCTTCGCTGTCTGACAGTTGACCTTCCTTTGTGTGACCGAGCACGACGTGAGCGATCTCATGGAAACGGGTTTTGTGGGGCAATACAGCCACTGGGTTGACAGCAATGCTGGTCGCATAGGCGTAGCCTTGGCAGTTGCCATCAGTGTGGCTGAATGGCACCTCTGTGATGCTGAGGGTTTCCAAAGCCTTGACCTTGTCCCATGTTGGGATCACCACCTCAGCGGCGTAGTCGTCGCCTTCAGTCTGACCGAGCACAAACCAGTTGTTGCGCAGGGTGAACAATGAGAACACTTCGCCTGTCTTTTCGCCTGCATCATCTTTTTTGCTGATGGTGACGGGCATTACCAAGGCGATAGCTTTTTGACCCTTACTCACAGAGCGACCGAGGTCTTTCCACTTTTTGAATGTGGCGATAGGGCCAAGGGGAATGTCGCGTGCCACGCACTGGCTGTATGCCAAGAGTTGGTTGCCAAGGCTGTAGCCGTGGAAGGTGCTATAGCACTTGCTGATGATACCGGGCTGATTGATGGCATCGTTCAAGAGTTGGGAGAAGTTTGCTTTTTCCATGATTCGCTGTCCTTTGTTTCGCTGTCACTGCGATGTTGCAGTGTAGTTATTGTAACCCCAAATTAAACGAGTCAACAACTATTTAAAAATATTTTCTAAGTATTTTCCCTAAGTCTCAATTACCCACCCTGCAAACTCACCCATGCGAAAAAACGGTTTGGCGTTCTCTCCCAGAATGGCTGGGTCGATAGGTATCTGCACCCCTGCTAGGCTCATCTCTTTGTTGAGCACGTCCTCTGGCTTGGCGCCCTGCTGTAGCTTGAAATGCATGGTAAGGCGCTTCAGGACGGTCGCAAAGTACCCGCCGTGATCTAGCACCTTGTCCACCACAATAATGCATCCACCTTTGTATGAATTTTTTATCAACATCTTCATTAACTTTTCGCGCTCGTTAACGGGAATAAACATTAAAGTCAAAAACAAAATGGTGACATGGCTTGTATCAACGTCATCCATGTTGGCGTCTGAAAAGTCTAAGATGTTAGCTTGCATACAAGTAACCAACGGGTGTTGAATATTTTTATTAAACACCTCACACATTTCTTCGCTTATTTCGATGGCTTGATAACTAACCCCATCGCGCTCATTGAAAATTGGCAACAGCGCCTTTGTCATGTTGCCTGTTGATGATCCAACCTCAGTGATAACGCAACCCTTTGTCATGTAGTTACTTGCAATGTAAACCACCGCATCGGTGACCATGTCGTACCACGGTAACTGTTCGCGCACATGAGAGTCAAATGTCTCTGCAATTTCTTTTGATTCAAATGTCCAAGAATTCATAATGGGAACCTCTTTGCAATTTCGTAAATAACGGGAATGGTGACAGTGCGACCGCATCGCTCATAACGCTCTGCATCGCTTACTTGCGTGCCGTCCTCATAGAACTTTGTGAAGTTATCTGGTAGCCCCTGCAAACGCTCGCATTCAAGTGGCGTGAGTCTGCGCAGGCGCTCACCAACAATAACTCCATGTCTGTCCTGAGCAGTCAACGTAAACGCTGACTCATTGTGATCTTTAACGCGACGACCGTTCTGACGTTTGCTATCACGGTGAGGCGTTAAAACTGGTCGCACCTGCATCACAGCACCGCGACCTTGATTGTTTTGTATTCCCTTCCAGTAGTGACCATCAAGTGTTGGGAACACGTCTTTGAATTGCATCACTTTGCCTGTTACAAAAGGCATGAGAACAGGTCGTCCTGATTCGGATTCGCATCCTCGAATTTCTCCTTGCGTTCCTTTTTCTTTTTCGAGAACATTTTCTGAAACGCAGAATCCGAGAGGAAATATTTGGGGTCGGGGTTGTCCTCTAAGATGTCCGACAATGAATACCCGTTCTCGATTTTGCGGGACTCCGAAATTTTGGCTGTTAACAACTTCCCATTGAACGTCGTACCCCAGTTCATCAAGACTTGAGATGATGACAGCAAAGGTTCTTCCCCCATCGTGGTTGAGAAGTCCTTTGACGTTTTCAAGGAAAACATAAGGTATTCGCTTGTCTCTGAGAATGCGACAGATTTCAAAAAAGAGAGTACCGCGAGTATCTTCTGTCGAGAATCCAGATCGCTTTCCAGCAACGCTGAAAGTCGCGCACGGGAATCCTCCGCATAGAAGTTCTGCATCTGGGATTTCGTCTGGTCGAACAGTTCTAATGTCTCTAGTGTCTGGTTTGTGTTTAAAGTTGTGTTCATAAATACTTGCCGCCTTTTGTACAAATTCGTTAGCCCACACGCACTCGTGACCCGCCTTCTCTAATCCAAGGCGGAACCCACCAATGCCTGCAAACAATTCAATGAATTTCATTTTGGTTTGTCTTCCATCTTGAGTCGCTTAACCAAGTCAACTAGCACCAGTGCATCATGGCTGTTGCACTCTTTGATGTATCGTTCTATCTCGGTCACGATGTAGTCGCACCCGTGATCAAAGCCTCGGATGTATTCGCTCATTACTGTTTCACTCATTTGGTTCCCCTATCATTCTCTTGATTGTGAATAAGTCTTTGTGCTCTGGGTGACGTGCTATCCAAAGCCTCGCATAAAACGCGATGTAGTCGTTGCTGATCTTGAAGTCTTCCCCTGTGGTCTCAAGGTAGACCTCCCACCGTATGCGATTGATGATCAGCCAGTGGCTAACCTTCTTGCGTCCAGTGCGCACCACCTCAAGAGAAAATCTTTCAAAGTATTCCCACACCTTTGGGTTAGCCTTGTGCCAGTCCCAGAAGTCCCTTTTACGCTGTTCAAATGATATGGTCACGTTGTTTCCTCGATGGTGTCTGTAACAACAAACTCACCGCGATCACCGTTCCAAGTGCAGTCTGGCAATGTGATCTTGAAAAACTTCACCACCTCCATGACCTCTGCTTTGGTCTTTTTGTAGTCGCACAATGGTGAACCTTGATTGATCAAAATCCAGCCGCGCTCGCTGTAACTTAAATAAATTGATGGGTCTTTTTTCATGCTGTCACCTTATTCTTTGCAGACAAATGATTTGCGGCATCTGCACGACTATCAAAACGACCACTGATTGGTGTGTGATGTTTTCCGCGAACAATGTACCAACCGCCAAGCAGTGGGACATTTACAATTTTCACAGTACCCGTGCCTGCTTTGCGAGGCGCTTTGTTTCTGTGCAAGATTTCTGGGCTTCCGATCATTTCTCTTTCCTTCGCTGTTATGCCCCCGAAGGGGCGGGTTGATTAACGTGATGTGACCTTGACAGAGAACACTGCTGTGGTCTTGGTGTACTTGGCGTATGCGTCAGCGCCAAACTCTTTGATGAATGCGTCTTTGTCAAACACTGTGCGGTTTGCTTCGACGTAAGTGGCTTTGAACAAGGCACCTTCGACAACCTTTGCACCGCCTGCGCTGGCGGATTCTTTGATGCTGTCTTTGATGGCATCTGCCTGATCTGTCAGGTCTTTGATCTGAGCAAGCAAAGCGCCCAGTGTGTCGATGCTGTTTGTGTTGAGATCGTTTTTCATTTCGCTGTTTCCTATTCGCTGTATCGACTATGCGTTATTGCTGTGTCGATGGATGAAGTGTAACTCCAAATTAAACATGGTCAACAATTATTTTATTAGGACATACCCTAATGTTGTTCTTCTGCAACACCTAGCAATTGGAGGGTATCTTTGAGCAGGTCTGCCTCGTCGTAGCCCCAGTGCTTAGGGAAACCCTTTGTGCCAAGCCCGTGCAAGCCCGTAGCGCCTCTGTGGTGCTCTGGGCATAGTGGTATGACACTCATGTGGCTAGAACGTCCCCAGCCCCCCGCCAATCGCCTTGGATGGTGTAGTTCTGCTGGGGTGCCTGCATACCCCATGCGACGGCATACAGCACAACCTAATTCAGCCACGGCGTTCATATGCTTTTTTTCTTTCAACGTGGTCAAGAATTTTTCTCCTTCAGCTTAGCTTCAATGGCTTTGGCAAATTCAAAACGATCTGCATACGGCATTGTGTTGCTGAGTGCAAACACCTCATCCTCTGTTAACCCCTTCCAAGGTCTAACATATTCTTGAATGTCGTCGTCATCTTTCATTGCTTCCCCTTTGTAAATCCTGCACGGTTTTTTAGGTCATGGCAGGTCTGACACCGCCATTGCGGAGCGCCTTTGCTGGTTTTCACCTGTTTGTCTGCTGGTCGCAGGCGGCACACCTGACAGGTCTTTGCTTTATCGGTCATTGCTTCATCCCCCTGACGTAGGACGCAAAAGAGGCAACCGTATCTCCACCGTTTTTCATCTTGTCAAACACCGTGGCTATCTCTTCAAGTACCTCATTGCGTGCCATGTTTTCTTCAGCACTCAGTTGACGCTGGACAATCTGGCGCTTACGCCATCCAAGTGATTGCTCTAATTCCTCGAATGCTTCGTCTTCTTCTGTTCTCATAATGTTGCCTTCCCTTCTGCTCTGTTATTCGCTTGCTCTGTTCGCCATATTTCCACGCGTAATGTCGCGGCTGTGATGTCCCACTTGAGGCGTTCCTCGATAGCCACAGCCTCTTTTAATCCATCCAGCAGTGCAATCATCTCTGAGTGCGCATAGGCTTCGCGCTCCTGCGCACCAATCATTGACTCGCCACTGCGCTTCATCAACAAGGCTTTAAGACTCTTTCGATAATGCTCGATGTAGGTACGCTCTGCCTTTGCTTTGGCAAACAGCGCGGCGTGTTTCAAGATGTAATCAACAGCCTTATGTGGGTCTCTCTCTTCGCTCATCATTCGCTCCTTTTGTCGCTAAAAAAAATACAAACTAACAGCACCGCCATGCATAGCCAACACAGTGCGCCAGTCAATGTAAACACCAACAACATGATGTTCCAAAGTTCAGACATTGCGCTCCTCCCTCTCCTCCATCATTGCTTCTGCAAAGTCATACGATGCACGAGCAATATTTTGAGGAAGCGCGTCTTCATCGGCATTGCGCAAAATTGCGTGTAAAGCCAACATCGCAAAGATGTCGATTAGTTTTGGTTCTTGTTTCATTCGAGTTCCTCAATTTTTATCTTCAACATTCCACCGATGTCTTTTGCCCAGTAAATGCGCAGGTCAACAATCTGTGAATCATCCTCGTACACGCCAGCATGGGCTAGTCCATCCAGCGTAGCTTTGAGCAGGTTATCCAAATCCCTGCGTCGTTTGTCTGGTCTGAATGCTTCAATCTCAACCTTAAGTTGACCCTTGAAGTGCTTCACCATCTTTTGCAATGTCATCTGGTCACCAACAGTTTCACGGTACTCGCGACCTCTTGCGCTGATAATCATGCGACCGTCAAAGTTACGCCAGTATGTGTTGACCGAGGGAGGCCAAGGTAGTGTGATTTCAATCATTTCCATTCGCCTTCATTTCCTCTGTTACCTTTGTTCCATTGATTCTTAACATCCTCTTCAAGTCTAGACTTGGGATGAATGTTGTTCCATCCTCTGTGATTCTTCCCATTGTGGTCACGGTAACCCTCAAGCCACTCGATTGCACCAGCACGATCTTGGATGCGCTTTGTGATGACCCACCGAACGAGACAACGGTGGCGATGTTCATCGACTCCTTGACCTTCTTTCTTCTCATTCAAAGTCTAAGTCGCCAGTTAGTTGTAGAGCCAGCGTGATCTTGTGCAGGGGGTGTTGTATCCCCTCCTTCACTTCATCCAGCAGTTTCTTTGCATCAAAAAAGTTCATCAAAAATCCGTATCTTTTTCGTAGTAATTTTGGGGAATCGGTCGTTTAGGTTGGTTGTCACCCCAAGCATGGCGACTACATAACTGCCTGTCGATCCTGACCGACCACAGGTTTTGACAACCGGGGTACGAGCAGTACCGATGCGAGTCATCATCAAAGTCGTCACTCTTTTTGTCTGGTTTAGCAAATGTCATTTTGAATATTTCCCATCAATAATTTTTGCAAAGTTGGTCGGGTTGATAATCCAAACCAAGTCTGGTTGCCAATTCCTACCGTTAGTCTCGAAACCTTTTGCAAGGCTTGTGTCGCCAGCGATGTAGCCAAAGAAAGAATCCCACCACGCCAAGCCGTCTACAAGGCTGTTGTAGCCCTTTGGCGAGTATTCTGATGGTTTACTAGCCTGAACCCATCTTGAACGCATGGTGGTCATCCTAGAGCCTTCCCACAATCTTGGTTGGGTTAGGTGTGGTAAATGCTTTTGATAAAGTTTTAATAAGTCTTTGTGTGGACAAGGAGGGAACGAAGTTCCCGACATAGATGCGTTAGCATCTAAAGTTATGTTCTGTTCTGTATCTGTTCTGTTCTGTTTAGGGGGGCTTCGAGGTACCTTCAAGGGTTCGGTAATACCTAACGATTCATCCGAACCCTGCTGGGGTACCTCAAAGGGTACCTCACGGGTTACCTCAGAGGTTACCTGCTTCTTTTTCCCGCCCAGTTTTCCAACCCTTCTTGAGGTTTCTGCGCGAATGTTGTAGTTGGTAATTTCTACATCGCAACGAAGGTGTCGATAACCTTCCTCGGTTTTAACAAAAAATTCTTTTAATACGGGTTCAATAACTTCTTCGTCCAACCTAATGCGGCGAGATACCAATGCCACATCCAATGGCAAAGGCTTCTCGCTCATGTAATACCAATCCAACAATCGTCGATACGCCAAGTCCTCGGCATCGTCTAAATGCATAGTGTGTGAGATGTAATCGCCAATGTGGAATTTGTACCAAATCATTTCGCTGTCTTTCCAAATATGTCGGGTCTGAGATCAGCCCTCTTCACTTTTCTGCCAGTATTCGCTTCAATGTCGCGAGCCAGTTCAGGGCTAGGCAGGTGTCGCCCACTGATGATGAGTGATAGCCATGTCTTACTGATGCCTAGTGTCTTGGCTAACGCGACCTTGGCACCCCTTGGTTTATCGTTGAAATATTCGGTTAATGTCATGCGACTCCTTTTGTTAAGTTAACGTCATCTTACACCATAAAAATATTTGTGCAAGTAGTATTGTACGATCAAGTTAAACATGGTACAGTGTGGTGTGTTTAACCTAACCATGAACAATTATGGACAGCGAATACGAACAAGCAATGCTTGAAAGAATGCAAATGCTCGAGGACGCCCTAGCAAGGGCTGAGGCGGGTATTGCTACAGGGGCTGACTGGGACATTATCCGCAGTGAATGCGGAGTGCCTAAAACGCAAACAGTGAAACTAGAGACCATTTCAATTTTAAGGAGCGAATAATGGGACTAACAGTGAAAGCATCAGGTGGGTCATCCACCTTTAAACCCGTACCGTCTGGTATGCACCTAGCACGGTGCTATCGTATTGTCGACATGGGTACGCAAATTACCACTTGGAAGGGTGTTTCTAAAGAACAAGCCAAGGTTATGTTGCAGTTTGAGGTTCACAGCGAGGACACTGATGGCAAACCGATTGTGACCGACAAGGGTGAGCCAATGTCTATCAGCAAGAACTTTACCGCCAGTCTTGCCGACAAAGCAGTCTTGCGACAAGAACTTGAGAATTGGCGCTCACGGGCATTCACACCTGACGAACTCAACGGGTTTCAACTGAAAAACGTGCTGGGCGTTTGGGCTATGTTGTCTGTGGTCAAAGAGCAGGGTAACGACGGCAACGAGTACACCAACATCTCTAGCATTAACCCAGTGTCCTCACAGATCAAAAAAGCTGGTCTGCCAGAAGGTCATAACGAGTTGAAGATTTTTGATTTAGAGAACCCAGACATGGCATTGTTTGAGACCTTTGGAAACAAGATCAAAGAGAAAATTCAATCCACTCCTGAGTGGAACAAGAAAATACTTCCCACACCAAAGCAGGCACCAAGTTCTGGTTTTGATGACATAGATTCTGACATTCCCTTTTAGAACGGGAGATTGTCAATGACGCTAACAGTATCAACACCTCGCGCAAGCGAGAGCAACCATTGGTACACCCGCGAGGGTGCTCCACAATACACCGTTGAAGCCGCTAAGGGCGGTCAGCGCAATACAACCCTGCGTGACGCACGCAAGATGAACTTGGTACCCTCGGTCACGACGGTGCTCAATGTCGCCGCTAAACCCGCTCTGCTGGCTTGGATGCAACAACAAGTTCTGTTTGCCGCGCTAACCCTTCCTCGCCGCCCAGACGAACCTGAAAAGGAATACATCGACCGAATCATCAACGATTCAAAAGAACAGGGTCGATCTGCGGCGGATGCGGGAACTGCTATCCATGCATCAATTCAAGGACATTATGAAGATACCCCTACAGGAAGACACCAAGAGAGTGTTACAGCCTGTGTCAAAGCCATCACTGAGCACTTCGGAGAAGCCGTTTGGATTTCCGAGCGCTCATTTGCACACGAGGCGGGTTTTGGAGGTAAGTGCGATCTATTTTGCGCTGGCACCCTTAACGCCGTCATTGACATCAAAACTAAAGAGTTCACCGACCCCGCAAAGGTCGACGCCTATGACGAACACCTTATGCAACTCTCGGCATATCGAGTTGGTCTAGGCATCCCCCATGCACGGTGTGCGAACGTGTTTGTGTCCCGCAATGTCGAAGGTCTGGTCGTCGTCAAAGAATGGTCAGCCGAGGACTTGAGTCGCGGGTTCGATATGTTCATGCACCTGCTATCTTTCTGGCAACTTAAAAATCAACATCAATGAGGTATCAATGTTAAGCGAAGAAGAAATCAAACAAGTCTATTTTTACTGCGACGAAAAATTGCCAAACGCAATATATGCAGAAGAATTAGACATTATTCAGTTTGCCCATAAAATTGAAGCATATGTAGCGCCTACGATTGCAATGAGGGAGCACCTAAGATGCGTACAGATCGTAAGCGAGTTGAACCAAGAAGTTGGGAAGGCTTTGCACAATCAGAGACCGAAATTCTAAAAGCCTTGGAAGAGGCTTACGAACGAGGTTATGACGACGGGTTTGAGGAGGCTCGTGAGAGTTTCTTTCAAACCCAGTTATTGCTGTACAACACTGGTGGTTCAGCATAAAAAAGCCCCCTGTGAGGGGGGCTAAAAGGAGAGTGGCAACTGCTCCTCAAATGGCAATCATTGCGGCGCTTTTTCTGTCAGCGCCTTGTAGCCTTCATAGGCTCCCATTAAACCTGTACCGATTGCACCAGCACCTTTGATCTTCGCGGTTCTAGGGCCAATCACTGGCACGGTAGCCGCCGCACCAAAACCAGTTTGTGCAGTAGCGCCAGCCGCTTTCTGGATAGCCGCAAGCAACTCAGGACTGCGATCACCAGCTTGGTATTGTTTGAGTAGTTCAGCAATTGGCATATTGGCTAGTTCATTGATACCCCTAGCGGCTTGTAAACCACCGATTGCACCAATTCCTGCACGAGTCGCTATGCCTGCTTTGCCAGCCTTTACACCCGTAACCTCAAGGGGTCGCGTCACCATGCTCGGCTGACCTTTTGTACGCGCCAATTGACGCGCCGCTAACTCTTCTGCTGTTTCTGCCTTAGAAACCCCAGCCTGCGCAGTTCCAGCCGTCTTCATTGCGGTGTTAGCTTCTTGGAACTGTTGTCCAGCCATAGCACGTTGTTGGCGTAATGAATCCATTCTTTGCTGTTGCATACGCCGATCCATGTCAGCTTCGCGCTCGGCAACAAAACGGTCGTACTCCGCCTGCTGGAGCCTAGCCGCTTCTTTGGCGGCATCATCAGCTTGTCTGGCAGACAACTCACCTTCAATTTTTGCGCTCTCTTCAGGTGGCAAAATCAACTGCGTTCCGCCTGTTGTTTTAGTTAGGTCAAAGTTACCCATTCCAAGAGAGGCTTGCTTCTCTCGCGCCAGCATATCTTGGTCAATCAGGAATTGTCCGCCGCGAGGGTTATCAGCCCTCATGTTCAATGCTTTGTTGGCAACAGCTTCTGGTACGTCTTCCGCCATAGAGTGAACCCAGTTCACCGCGCCGGGGTCGCCGGGCGTTGTGCGTGACACTGGAGCCGCCGTAGCAGGCGCTGGAGCATTCATTGCAGGCGGCGTAGGTGGTGGTGGCATCTTAGCCATTTTTTCAGCCAAAACGTACTCATTCTTAGCGTTGTCCAAAAAGCGTTGTGCGCGTTTGAAGTCGTCTTCTAGTTCAGCATAGGAAGAACCTTCTGGAAGCGCGTTCTGTAGGTTTCGCCTTGCCAACTCAGACGCATCTTTGGCAGTTAAATATTTTTCCCGCGCCTTGGATGGGTCAATTTTTGTTGGCATTTGCGGTTCAAAAGGAATTTGACCTAATGCAGATGAACCAGCACCCACAACCATACCAGTGACTGGATCAATAGTTTCTTTTGGTTTTTGCTTTGGAGGTTCATCAGTTGTTCCAGCATCTTGGCGCTCCATCTTGATGCGCTCCGCCTCAGTCATTGGCTTGACAATAGGAATCTCTTCTGGGTCTTTATAAAAACTAGTAGTAGCTTTGTGAGCACCTTGCACTTTGTTTTCATACTCTTCTGGCGAGTCTTCAAAATAAGAACCCTTTACGCCTGTATTTAACCCTTGCGTGTACTTAGAAACGTCTGCCCCAGAGTTCAATGCATTAGGGTACAAGCGACGAATAAAGTGCGAATAGTAGTCACCAAAAGCCTCTGGGCTTTCAAAATTAACATATTTGTCTTTTGACCCAGTTTTGTTATCAGTGCCTTCTTTGCCAGCACCAGACATATCTTTGATGTTGCCAAGGTTGAAGTGACCAACTGGGCTACGACCGTAGTTAGACTCCATGCCCCACTGAGCCAAAAGCACAGAGGGGGCAATACCTGTTTTCTGGCTCACTTGTATGGCAATTGGGCCATACTCTTCGGTGAACATTTTTACATGGTCGTTAGCCATATCACTCCCCTTCGCGTTTCTTGCGGATCACGCCAGTTTTTGGGTCTCTCGTGTAGCCGGGCGGGATCGACGAATCCGTAGGTGGCAACGGCGTAGCCGCTGGTGGTCTTGCATTCGGAGTTGCAGGTGCCGCTGGGGTAGCAGGAGCCGCCGCTGGCTTAGGCTTCTTTCTAAGCAATTCCACATTAGCCTCGCGAATGTTTTTGAGGGTGTCTGAGTAGTCAGCTTTGAGCGCCTTGTATTCAGCAGAGTGCAGGTACTCGTCGTAGGACTTGCCAGTCTTACGGTACTCAAGCCACTGACCGTATGACTTGTCATCAAACTTAGAACGCTCAATAAGCAACTCAGATTTGAGTCGAATGACAACATCGCTGTCGCTTGCCATAGCACCAAGTTCTGCGGCAAGTTGGCTTTCTTTCTCTGTGATCTGACCCTGACCCTGCATGGTTTTGCGAAACTGAATATTGAGTTGTGCGGCTGACTGAGCAAACATTTGCAAAGTATCGATCTGCTCGTCGCGCAAACCCATCTTTTTAAGTTCGTTAACAGGCAAACTGATAGAGCCGCTAGGTGTCTGAATACCAGCACCCATTGCACGCAACACTACATCTCTAACACTGCCAGTGTTAAGCAGTCGGAACACCTCTGGGTTGTTCTTTGCATACGAGATCATGTCATTTGCAGTTTGAGTATTATCAAACGCAACAGATGCACGAGCCTTTAACTGTTCAGCAGATTTTTCTGAGGACTCTGCACGAGTTTTTTCGGTTTGTGTCAGACGTTCTCTTTCTTGAGCCTCTTCCAAAGCAGTTTTTGGTTTTTCAAACTCAACCTGACCTTGCGTATTCTTTTTACTAGTAGGCGTTATCATGCCGTTCTCAGCCATGAATTTAATTAAGATTTGTTCATTGCCAGTAATAGCGGCTTGTTTTGCGGCATCAAAAAATCCATCAGCCACCTCAGTGCGAACCCTGACTTTTTTATCGCTGTAAGGAATGGTGACCTCAGTGAAGCCAGCATCTGCCGCTTTCTTGGCTTCAACTTCAGCTTTCTGAAGGTTGAACAAAAACTTCTCTGTGTCTGGGTCGCCGATCTGTTGACCAGCAATAAGTTCTCTGCGACCAATGGGTGCAAAGCCTGTGACCGTGGTGGGGAGACCGGGTCGGCTCTGCGGCATTGGAGCACTACCAACAGGTGGAATACCACCAACACCAGCAGGCATACCAGTACCGCCAGCGGGAACCGCTAGTCCGCCTAACGGAGTACCACCAGCTTGTGGAGCACCACCCTGTGGGCCTCCCATAGTTTGAAGATATGCAGAACCAGCCAACTTCTGACGCAACTGCTGTTGCTTCATCATCAGATCAAGGTTTTGTGTATCGTTTGTTTGTAGGCGCTCATTTTCACCAATAGTTGCCTCATGGAACTTACCCATGCCCTGACCAAGAGACTCAACAAACTGACCCGTCTTTGTAGGTTGAGCCAAGCCAACACCTAACGCCATAAACCGTGGGTCATAGGGCAATGTCTGACGCTTGGCTAAAGACTCTTGCATTTTTTGAATCTGCTGATCCAACTGCATACGACCCTTGTTCAGGTTCGTAATTTCTTTATTAACATCAAACGGCTCATCCTGAGAGGTTACCTGTTCAGCCGCAATTCGATCAGCATCAGCGGCTTGATCTGTTTTTTGCGCAGGTTTTCCTTGCGGTAAAGCGGCGGGTTTAGCCTGTGGTGGCTGGGAGACTTGACCTAATCCGCCTTGTGGTTGTTGTGCAATCATTTTTTATCCCACTAAGTAGCCGTGTTCGTCGTAATAATTACCTTGACCATCGTGGTATGCGGCATTGTTTGGCATAACGTCCTGTAGACCGCCACCATCAGCCATCATCACAGCACCGCCCTCTGCCGCTCTTTTAACTGGAACTGGTTGACCAGCTTGCACTGCGGTTGTAGCGGCGGCATTTTGATCACCGTTGTACAAAGAATACAAGATAGAACCTAAAGAACCAATTTGAGCCAATGGGCTAATACCAAACTGCCCCTGAGCGCCGGGTGCCACGGTTTGTTTGATTGACCCGCCGGGGATGTTCTGACCCTGCAACAACTTGGCGTAGTTTTGAGCCTGAATCATTGGGTAATCCAATGCGGCTTGACCTAGTTTCTGCTCGTTTGCACCCAAGTTGAACAGCGTAGACAAACCACCCGTACCTGTTTGGTATTGCTCTTGACCTAAAGTAGTAAGACCTTGACCAGCCTGCAATTGGCGCTGTAGATCGGCTTGAGCCGCCTTTGTAGCCGTGTCGTACCCACCACTGAGGGCTTGGTACTGTCTGCCCAATAAATCGCTCTGAATGTCTCTAAGCGTGTTTCCAGTAACTTGCTGTTGACGACGTGAGCCAAACTGTCCAGTACCTGTTGCCGCCGCACCCAATGCTGGGAGCACGTTTTCTTGCACGTTGCGCTGTGTCAGGCGACCCATCTCATCGACTACATAGTCTTGATAAGGGTTCATGTACCCGCCAACAATCTCAGGGGTTGGTGTACCGCCTGCACCCGTAATCATTTGGCTGGCTTGACCCAATGTGCCAGTCCCAGCAAAAGCCATGTTGGGAGCCATTTGAAGGGCTTGCTGTTGCAATGGACTAAAGCCTGCTACACCGCCCTGTTGGACGGCGCTTTGACCCAAGTTAGCAATGTCTTGGAGGTAGTCGGTATAGAACTCGGGAGCGGTGTCCTGCGTCTGCGTAGTTGTGGTTACGTCAGGCAGTGCCGCGCCTTGAAATAGATCAGCCATTCATAGACTCCTTCAGATAGTTCAAAGGTGATTTAGCCTTTGGTGGTATTTTACCGAGAGGTGCGCTTCTTTTGTGAGCGCGAATATCTTCTCGGAATTTATCAAGAACTTTTGCACCAGCTTTGTTTGAACCGTTACCTAACATGGAAACCAATTCGGCATCCATAACGTATTCACCATCAGCTAACCATGCTGGGATGTCATCAGACTGACCGTCCCCTGCACCGTTAACAGCGGAACCTTTACGAAAGTCCACACGTTCATTAACCACTGGATTGGTGTGATGGCTATGAACAGTGTGAGCCTGTGATAGACCACCCTTTTTCATGCCTTGACCCAAGCCAAGATTATCAGCGGGGTTCATCACGCGACCAAACGTGTAATGTGTTGTACCGCCAGACGCCATTGTTGGCTCTTCTTCGGTTTCGTATTCGTCCTCAACAGCAGTCTCTTCTTCAGGAACTTCTTCCTCATAGTCACCAGAACCATCGTCTAACAAGTAGCCGTATTCATCAACAAGGTTTCCAGACTGGTCTGTGAGGTTGCCCTCTTCATCCCTGTAGTTGTTCATGTCGGGTTCTCTTAAATACCCAGATATTCCAAGGTCAGAATACAGGCGATCATCAATGATTTCATCTCCGCCGCCTTCTGAGTAATCAGAATAAGAAACTATTGGGCTACCAGTACCTGTACGACCGCCAACCATGCCTGCACCAAAATCAGTAGTGCGAGGGCCAAATGAAGTTAACTCAGAGATGTCAACGGGTTGGCTTGGATTGGCAGACTCACTGCCTCCTGCTTGATCCATCAAAGATGCAATCAAAGCACCGACGGCTCCGCCAGCCAGACCGGGGTTATCGCGCACGGCGTTTAATAATGAGTCCAAAATTCCAGTTTGGTCTGGTTTGTCATACCGCCCAGATACAGACTCGTCACGCTCTTGTTGCGCTAAGAAACTTGGTTTGTTTCCAGAACCAGAAGAAGTAATACCCTGTAATGGATAATCTCCAGAAACAGATTCACCCCGTTCATTAGGGTAGGTTCCAGAAACTGATTCACCTCTTTCAGAATTGAATACATTACCATCCGAATCAGTAGTAAAAACAATGTTGTTATCGGCATCAATTGTTATTGTGCTACCGTCATCATCAACATAGGTTGCTGTGCCGTCACCATTGTCTACATAGCCATCAGGCCAACCCTCTGGCATAGAGAAGGGGCTTGGGTTAGGAGGATAAACAATATCTTCACCATCATCTGCCGCCAATGCTGAACGCAAGTAAGTGTTACCTACTGGGTTGCGATTGCCAGTTGACGTGTATCCAGTCAATGTTGGGTCGTCAAACTCACCGTAGTTGTAACCGACGTTCTGAAAGTCTTGAACTTCTTCGCCAGTGTCAGAATAACCTTCATCGTCGCCATAGCCAAGCGTATTGAAACCACCGTCTTCAAAACGACGGGCATTACGTTTGTATTTTTTGACGATTGAACCGCCCTTAGCTTCCTCATAATCTGTACCGTCGTCAACGTAATCGTCATACGAAGTATCATCATATGAAGTGTCGTCTAGCAAGGTATCATCTAACAAGGTATCTTCATAAGAAGTGTCATCAAAACCTTCTTGATCCCACTCACCATCAGCACCAAGGTTCCATGTAATACCAGTTTCTGGGTCTGTGTAAGTTGTTACATCTTCATCCGCAGAAGAATCAAATCCTTCTTGAGACCATTCTCCATCTGCACCGAGATTCCAAGTTAAACCTGTTTCTGGGTCTGTATAAGTTGTTTCATCAATAGTAGATGTACTGGTGTCTTCAGTTGACGCATTGGCATCAACATATTCACCGTCCGCACCAACGGTATACATTAAATTACCATCAGAGCCATAGATGTTTCCATCGGCATCAGCAAAGTAACCTTCACCAAGGTCTGTCATGGTGGTGGTATCTGCACCAGTTGTTAAAGTCGTATCCGTGGTTTGTGCATCGTCATCCGCAGATGATGTATCAAGATCGGTTGCACCACCGCCAATATTATCACCAGACGTATCATCTTCAACTGCCTCCATGCCAATGATGTTTCCATCCTTGTCATAAGTTGTGACCATTCCGTCTTCAGTAACTGAGTAAGAACCGTCCTCATTTGTTACAGCGCCTTCTGGAACAACATTTTCCTCTTTTTCTGCATTAACGCGATCTAATTCAGCTTGAATTTCTTCGTCAGTCAACGCACCAGTTGCACCTGCTGTTGCCGTAGAACCTTTAGGAACAACAGGAGGTTTGACAACGCTTGTTGGGGGTTTGACGCCTGTACCACCTCCGGGCTTCACTCCCGTGCCTCCACCCATTGTTGGAATGTTTGGTGGTCTTGTTGTTGTCGTTGGTTTTGTTACTACGTTATTTGGAATTCCAGTTGGTCTTGTTGTAACGCCAGTTGGTTTGGTTAATACACTTGGAGTTGTTTTTGGTGGAACAAAAGGAGGTGTCCCAGTTGGTCTTACAGTTCCAGTTCCAGTGCCAGTTCCAGTTCCAGTGCCAGTTTTGCTACCAATTAACTTGTTAACTAGCGCGGCTGTACCAGCACCAATAGCCGCAGTTTTTAGTGCGCTAGTCAAACTGCTTGTTGGCTTAGTTGTTGTTGTTGTTGGCTTAGTTGTAGTAACAGCAGGTTTTGCTATTGTTGTTACTGGTTTTGTAGTTGTAGTCTTAGCCGCAACAGGAGCCTTTGTTGATGTAGTTTTAGCGGCAATTGGAGTTTTAGTAGCAGTTGTTTTAGCCGCAACAGGGGTTCTACCCGCCACAGTTGTTTTGGTTGCCGCTGGTTTAAGAGCATTTGTTGTTTTGCTTGTCCCAGCAGTAGTCTTTGCTGTAGATGTTTTAGCACCAGCTTGAGTGGCAGGTGGTTTAATTGTTGAAGTAATGGAATTAGTTTGCGCTTGTGGTGCTCTGCTTGTACCTGTTTGCACACGCGATGCTGGTACGCCGCCAGCAGTAGTTGCTCCACGAGAAACTTGATTTGTTGCGCCTCGAGATACAGGAGCACCGCCTGAAGTTGTTCCACGAAAAGCTGGACTTGTTACGCCTCCAGATACAGGTGCGCCACCAGAAATTGTTTCACGGGGAGCACGAGTAACAGAAGTTAAGTTGCCAAAATTGTCTTGACCGCTAAAATCACCTCGATCACTACGACGATCACCTTGAAAACCCATGCCACCGCGACCGCCTTGATCACCTCTATCACCTCGATCCGAGCGACCAAAGTCATCACCAAAATCTAACTCAGTAGGTCTGAATCTTTTGTTGGGGGCGTTACGCATCACCGAACTGATTGTTCGGACAGGCGTTCTTAATTCCAAAGGGTTGCGTACTGTTCTTGCCATAATTTACCCCATTTTCTTCGTATTCAAGCCTGCTGGCAACTGTGTGCTTTTAACAGGTATTAAGGTTTTAACATCCACTTTTTGTGGTGGCGCAGATTTTTTGACTGGTATTAAGTTTGCCACATTGACCTGTGCCGCTGGTTTGCTTGCTTTTGTTTGAGACATTTGCTGTGCGGTCATAGTTTTCTTGGCTGTATTCAATGCACCAAGAGCGGCAGGCTTTACTGCTGAAGTTGTTGTTTTAGCCGCATTAAGTGTATTTAATGCCGCAGGTTTTACAGCCGCCGTTTTTATTGTTGTCGGTTTATTTGTTTTTAAAGCACCAGTCAAATTGGCTCTTGTTGTGTTGACTTTGGTAACAGGCTTAGTTAAAGACGTTGCTTTATTTAACAGACCAGTTGCTGTAGATACCGCACCCAAACCAGTTCCTACTATGTTACTTGCATCTTGTGCAAGCAAATTTAAACCGCCACCACTGGTGTCATCGCCAGTAGTTACATCCGTAGTATTTGTAACAGAACCAGTATTTGCAAGCACGGTAGAACCAGCCAGCATTACAGCATTCATTAGCGTTGCATCGCTGACATTACCGTTTGTTACCAATTGAGTTATGACGGGAGTCAAAACAGAGTTCAACAATTTTGCATTTTCTGTTGAAAGCCCCATCTCACCAGTAACAGAAGAGAGACCTGTTCCAACAACAGAATTGAGTAACTGAGTACCAACAGCAGTACCAACATCTTTACCCGTCGCTAAAGCCGTTATAGCCGCTGTGCCAGCTTTAGTTAAAGCAGTAGACATAGCAGGTGAAAGGTCTGATGGCAATGCTGTGGAGATCATTGGAGCCACGCCAGCAGAAATAGCACCAGTAACGGCACCCTTAAAGAATCCATCACCAAAATCGCCACCAGAGGCTTCTGCCATGATTCCGCTTGTTACACCGTTAATAACAGCCTTGGAAACAACTTGAGACACAATCTCACTCATGCCAGCTTCAGCAAGTGTGCTGGCAAGCATGGAGCCAACGCCGGGCAACAAAAAGTTAGACGCAATCATAATGATTGGCATAATTGAATCTGCATCGCTGGTTGTAAAACCACTTGCAGAAACTACAGGCTTACCAGTCTTTGGATCAACTTTCAACTGATAACTTGTACCGCCACCACCTGTGTAGGTATTACCAATGGTGTACTCAATTGGATTGTTCATTGCATCCGCTTGGGACAACAATTTGCCATTAGCAAACAATCCTTTTCCAGTTACTAGATCATCAATTGTTTTGCGAACATATGATCCTTCATCACCGCTTCCAACAACTTCTTCAGTTCTAATTTTTGCAACTTGATCAGGAGTCAAATCCTTGCGAGTAGACGATTCACCATCAGCACTTGGAATAAGCGCGTAGTATTGTCCTGTGTCAGGATCAACACTGACACTAGCACTGCCTGTAATGTCTTTGGTTTGCAATTGACTTAAGTCAGTTACGCCAGATTGAATCATCTGACGCGCCATATCAAGCAACACTTGCTCGGATGCTGTCGCTTTTCTACCTAGTAAATTGTTTGCTTGATTTGCATCAAACCCAATGCTCTCGCCTTTAGTTTGAAATGCGCCACCAGTCATGGTGCCTGCATTGCTTGCAATCTGTTGGGCTAATGTTAAAACTTGCGCACCGTCAAACTGATTACCTTGATAGTCAGTAAGAGTTGGCAATGCAGTTGCGGCTGGCGTAGTTACGGCTGGTGTAGTCGCACTAGCGGTTGTAGTGGCGGCAGTTGTATCAACAGTCGGCGCTTTAGTAACTGGATAACCATCTTTGTCAATGATGGTGCCGCCCGGCGTTCTAAACGTGCCATCACCTAAATCAACAATTTTTGGCTCATAGATTGGCTCCTGTTCTGGTCTAGGAGGTGGCTCATCAGGACGGCGTGGAGGCTCGTCAATAGGTCTTTCTGGAGGACGAGGAGGCTCAACCACAGGCTCCTCTGGTCTTGGAGGAGGAGGGTTGTCAGCAATTTCTGGAGGGCGTGGAGGCTCAACAATGTCTGGAGGAGGAGGCGGAGGAGGCTCTTGAACTTTTGTAGCGTTCAAACCACCAGTAGATGGCGGAGCAACATCAGCTTGTTGAAAATAACTGACCACAGCATTGGAATCGTATCCAGTAGCACGAGACAAGTCAGCAACAGAAACACCATACTGCGCCGCTGTTTCAGCAATCAATGCTGGGTTTCCAATGTTGGCTTCAACAAAGGCTCTAATCTGTTCATCAGAGGGAGCGGCAGGAGCCGCCGCTTCAGGTGCAGTGTCTTCTTCAACGTCTTCGTAGTCGTATCCGCTTCGCATATTATTTAACCTTCTGGTTAACAGCACCGACTAGAGCCGCCGCCCAATCGTGCCAGTCATCATAGATGTCAGGGCTAGGTATGCCCTCATTTGTAAACACATCAATTGCTTTTAAACCCGTTGCCCACTGCTTCCAATCGGTTTGTGCATTTGGAATTGACAACTGTTGCCCAGCATATGCCTCACACATAATTGACGCCCACGAGTCAAAGGTGTGGTAACGAGGGTCGTAGACAACAGCAAGCATTATGGTCTCACATCACCAACGGTGGCGCTAAGTAAAACTTTACCCATTTGGTAGTTACCGCCCTCCACATTGCTTTTGAAAAACAATCGAATCTCGCGTCGTTGCTCTCTCATGTCAATTTTTCCAGTGTCTGGATCAAATGTATAAGGGTCAGATGTAACATCCGCAGATTGTGCAAAGGATCGACCAGTCACCCTAAAAGTCATTTCGCCAGTCTGTATAAAGTCAGGCTCAACACGCTCTAAGCGAAGCCAAACATTATCCCCAACTGGAGAGGTCTGAGGCGGGCCACCCTGCACCCAACCCAAGTCCGATGTTTCAAAGTAACTTTCAATGGCATTTGAAGTGCTTGCTATTACCTCATCTACCCCAATCTCGTGGTGCCACAGCGTAACTAATCCAGCCACGGTGTTAAATGATGCAGTCTCAATTGTTGTTGCTGTAGCCGCCAAAGATAGCGTTAAAGTCAACCCAGCAAAAGAAAGCGCACCAGATACAGTTCCGCTATTGACAACCGACAATGTAATTGTTGTACCAGCAATAACCGTGACAACCGCCCCAACTCCTATTCCTGTTCCAGTTACAGCTTGATTGCGCAAAATTCCAGTGGCACTGCTAACTACAATCGTGCTTGCACCAGACACGCCAGAAACCGCCGTAGGAGATGCCAAGGTTGAAACAATGGCGGTTATTAAACTGTTAGTAGGTAGACTAGTTGATATAACTAACTGCCCAACAGCAACCAAATTATTAGGAGCAATCGTAATGTCAGCACTGCTGTTGGTTGTTGCAATAGATGCGGAGAAAAGCAAATCTTGTGTGGTCTTGGTTGTACCAGCATTGATTGGGTAATGAAACACTTGTGAGAAATACCCAGCCGATCTGTTTGCACCTAATGCCTCACCAGCGTCATACCAAATGTCTTCTCGCACGTTATAAATTACCGCATCATTGCACTCTTCAGAGTCTCCAGATGGGAAGAACCACCAAATCTCACCAAAACGAGGAACCTTGTTGGCATAAACTTTTTGACGCTGTGCGTAGTTTAAATTGTCAAAAAAGTAATTTTGGTTAAACGTGTTTTTGATTTCTTTAACCACACCGTTGTAAAGCAAAAACCTATCTGATCCACACCAATAATAAATGCCGTCATACTCAATTACAGACTGACTTGAAAGAATAGATGATTGGCTAGAGATGATGTCATAGCGCCAATAAAAAGTGCTAGATGTTGCACCAACAGTAATTGTGGTTGGTGTATAGGATACGCGAATCAAAGAATCTAATGACCAAAACAAACCAGACGGTGCATTTGATCCACCGCGCACAGGAAGACCTTTGACAATTTTTGTAGAGGCTACGTTGGTCTCATTGGAGTCAGGCCCGTTCCAGTCGTAGGGATTACCAGCTACACAATTTTTAATTAACCCATTGTCCCCATACACAAAAATGTACGGGTGCAGTACAACCACGCCACCAGCAACTTCAATGATGTCGTTAGTTGGAGCCGTTCCAGAAGAGTCTACAAGAGGGGATAATGTAAGCCCAGAAATACTACCAGCAAGAACTGGTGACAAAGCAGTTGAATCAATTTGCGCAAGGTTTTGTCCAGCGTGTGCTATTAACAATTGATTGCCAGAGCCTTGCGAGTCAAAACTTGAATCAAATTGCCATAGGTTTAAATCGTTTGCTGTAAACGTAGTAATTGTTGCAACTTTAATTGAGAACCCAGAACCCGCGCCACCAAGATTGGTGTTTGATGCGCTCAATGTATTGCCAACAACGTAGTTATTGCCATAACTTGTAAGAGTCACAGAGGTCACAGCACCACCAGATACAACAATGGTGGCTTTTGCACCAGAGCCAGAACCTCCAGTTAACGGTACAGCCGTATAAGTGGCGTTTACATAACTAGAACCACCAACAAGTGTGTTTAGCGTTAAGGCTCTTCCTGTAAAAGTAAACTGATTTATCCCCGACCCAATGCCGTCGTTATCAATGTTGACAACTTCCAACCCATCGTCATAACCATTAAAAACCTGATTGTTTCCATCAACAGAGTTGACATAAATACCGCGAGAGTACCCATGTGCATTTTGAACAATAGCCCTGTAGCCACCTATTTTGCGAGGGCGACCTCGTTGAAAACGAACCCATCGACCGTCGTTGTAACAGTTTGCATCAAAGACGGTTCCGTCCCGCTGGACGCCGGGCTGGGTATCTAGTGTAAAAACCTTTTTAGTCAAAATGTGCCTCCAAGCACACCACCACTAAATGTTCCAGTCCCAACAATTGCAAGCCCAGATGCAGAAACTGTTGATCTCAAAACACCAAGAATTGCCGTATTAAATTCACCCGAAGCGGCGCGATAAATACCTGTTGTTGTTTCTGATGAAAAGTTTAAAGACGGTGCGCCAACTGATCCATTTTGTAAACTAACGGTTGACGATCCTGCAAGGATGGTATTTGCGTTAAACAGATTGATAGAGTCGCAAACTAGTGTGGCTTGGGTGCCAGTAGTCAAAACCGCTGTTGCACCTGAACCTGTAGAAATTGTGACCGTGTATGCCCCTGTTGTTGCATTCACAATGTAGTACACCTGAACCGTAGCAGGCACCACAATTGTTACGTTTCCTGTCAATGCGCCCGTGTACTTTTGAATGACGTTAGACGCCTCTGAAGCAGTTAGAGTGTAGCTTCCAGTTAAAACGGCTTTGGACAGTTGAGTGAATGCAAACTGCGTAGACTTGCCCAAACCAACCGTATAGAACTGAGTTCCGCTACAAACGATAATGCAAGAGTCCGTCGGTTGAAGCGCAATAGATGCAGAACCGTTGATCAAGTCACCGCTGGTTCCAGTGACTGTCAAAGCACCAGTCCCACTGTTTCGCAAGAACATAAACCAGTTATCGCCAAGCGCAGAAGCCAGCGATAGAGTCAATGTACCAGCACCACCAGTCCACACATAAGTGCTTGAACGATCAGTAGTTAGAGCAGTGTAGCTAGAAGCAAAATTGGTAACTGGTTGGCTTTGGTTCAATGTTTGACCAATAGCCAAGAGACCGTATCCAGCCAACGTAGCGGCATCCGCACCAGAAGAACCTATACCATAGGCAATGATTCCCCATGTACCTGCTGTGGTTGGATTTGCGGTGATGTAAATGTACTGAGCCTGTCCAGCGGCTATAGACACAATGGTGTTTGCGCCAGTGTAGTCTTTGACTAATAAAGTTACAGAGCCAACATTTCGGATCAAGGCATCTTGACCAACAGACGCCTGATTAGCAGGAGGCATCCACAATTCGTTTGCGACGGAGGCGGTTGACACCTCCATGATACGAGCGGCGGCATCATCGGTTGAGGTGCCGTTGATAGGCCATTCCAACTGCAAGTCAGTCGTCAGCGTAATGCGGCGATAGGATACATCCGTTGGCTGGATGACGTTACCAGTAAAGGGGCTGTTGTAACTCATAATTTATCCTTAACTGTCCATTACTACGGCTTGACGATCAGCAATACGCAACTTGTCCTCAGCCATTAAGGTTTGCATGATTTGGTCATAGTTTGCCTTCCACATAGTCATTCGCTCATCATTTTTGAGGAATGGCATAGCCTGCAACAAAGACCCATACAGCAACGCTTGGGGCGCATAGATGGTGAACCAATTGGTTTGATTGGAAGAATCCAAGGGTTGAATGCGCTCGTAGTACAACACCTCAAACGTGTAAGCCAAGTCAGGTGTTGGGGCTACAAGCCAATGCGTGTAGTCGTAATCACTGTAAAAAGCAGGTGTTCCCGTGCTGGTTGCGTTAGGCCAATACTCGCGCAGGTACTCATACTTACGCAAAAGGACTGGTTGGCGCACACCAGAAACGGTTATATTCATTGAGACTGTTTTATGCCAACGAGCAGGCTTGTCAATAATTGACGTACTTGCGGTCATGGTGCTTGTGTTTACCGTCAAGTTACCCAAAAACTTGATCTGACTGGCAATGATTTGCTCTGTCAACATGATGAACAGAGGTATCTTTTCAAGGGTCGCCGTATCCGTCCGCTCTAAATAGGACTGGATATTCTCGACCAAACTGTCATAGGTCATAACACTTGCGGTCGTCATGCGTTCACCTTGTGGATTTGTTGGAACATTTTAGTCTGCCTTTTAACTTGTGACAAGGTCACTTACGCGCTGTCCCGTTAGACTTCTCGAATGACCTCATGGCTCCCAAACCGAGCATCCCAAGCATCACCTGCATGGTCAGGTTAGTGTCGATGGTTGGAAATGAACCGTTGTACATGAATACAGTGGTGGCTACAAAGCGGCAAATAGGCTCTATGAGCGCCGAGTAAATGAAAGCAATGCCACAGCCCCAACCGATGAACGGACGCCACCCAGAGACAAAAAAGCTACTACTCTTGGCTTCCTCTTTATTGACATCAATCTGCGCCATGTCGCCAGCCATGTCCAGCTTCTTCTCTTCAAGATCAAGTTTTCGTTGCTCGATCTCCATCTCCATGCGCTCTTTGTCGGTGGTAATCAAGTCACCAGCAACCTTGCCCACAGCCTCAATAATAGAACTAACGCCTAGTAAACTCATGCTAGACCTTTCAGTGTGCGGTTAATCCAACCCTTGAGGAACTTGACCTGCACAGGGTTTTTGTTGCAAATTTCAACGTAACGAGCAATTTTTGCCAAGGCATAAGATTCCTTGAACCGCTGACCGTCTGTCACTTGGTTGAGTTTTTCAATGGTTTTAACACCAATCCCGCCGTCAGGGGTAGCCCCAACGATCAACTGAGCCAGTTTTACAGCCATGCCTAGCCCAGCATTGACGCCAAAATTGAAGATGGTGTTGGCTACGTCTTGGTTGCCAATCTCATTGCCGCGCATCTTGTCCCAAAACTCAATGCGATAGAACTCACGCACCATAGGCGTAAGAGACCCGCCAAACTCTTTCTTGTCCACAAGGGCCCAGCCAGCCCATTGTGGGTTCTTGTTACGAGCAATACCTGCATAGGTCATACCGCCAGTGTCATTGGGTACTTCGTGAAGGACGTAGCCGCCCTCGTCTTTCATCATCTGCTCAAAAGCTGGTTCAAACTGTGCCATTTTATTTAGCCATTTCAGTTGATGCTAAGTTAATGCGCGTTTTGACAGCGCCAAGGTCTTGCGGTTCTTTGGTAAAACCAACAGAAATATAGCCTTCAAATGCGCCCATTTCAGGTGGAATAGAGCCACGGCAGATGTAACCTACGCCCTGCTTCTCTTCCCAGTCCGATGTTTTTCCAGAGGCAACCAGCTTGTCGCAATGCACCTCGCCATTCATCATGGCAATGACAGCGGCATTACGGGTAGCATCTTTGCCAAACAGAGTGGAGTTGTAACCATCAAGAGTAGTGTCTCGACCCTTTGGGCCATACGAAAGTAGCGTGACCCTGCTGTTTACAACAAGAGCTACCTTGTGAACCAAAACAGTCTCAGCTTCCAAGTCCTTCTTGA